>Ga0307507_10000258_pt1 | contig 103415 bp, 84 predicted proteins | sample 7_EM_MG_FD_207223 | JGI IMG/M metagenome (GOLD analysis project Ga0307507, IMG submission 207223) | Populus trichocarpa ectomycorrhiza microbial communities from riparian zone in the Pacific Northwest, United States - 7_EM | ecosystem: Host-associated > Plants > Roots > Unclassified | place... | reverse complement strand
AAAGTTGGACCGTGCGCGAACACCAGAATCAAAAATACGCGTATGGTCACGGAGCCTTGATCCCATTGATTCTATTGGCTGGCTCTTATCGATAACCGTAGGACACATTTTACCAGGCGAAGGGATACCAGCCACTAACATGAATACTTCCACAGCTACAATATATTCATCTATGTTGTTCGAAGACCTTTTGCGTGTGTCCAAAACAAAATGGAAGAGAAAATGAAAAGAAAAGGTAAAATTGTACCCAAGCACTTACCTTATTAGTCGATCAGCAGAAAATCTTATTCAACCATGTTTATTGCGAAGTATTCTCCGCAAGACTTTTGAGGGATTGGAGCAAGAATGTGGAATAAAACCACGTCGGAAAAACCACGTCGAATGATTTTGGCTTATTCATGGGATGGATTCAAAGGAAAGCCGTGGAATGATTAAACACCAAAGTAAATATTTCACAGCAGTCTCACTGGGTTATCGCACTGACACTACTGCATGAGTTCTCGCTCAAATCTCTCATTCTCGATAATCACCCAACCACCAAAGCTTCCCTTTCCCATTATTTTCCATTGTACACCTCGGTCCGTTCAACCCCACTCAATAGGGGGGTTTCGATGAACCGTTAAAAGGTATCTGTTGGAAGATATAACTAAATTTTAGTGCGCACTAGCGCTTACTCTTACGTCAAGCGTAATCAATCAACGCTTTGTTTAAAAGGGGTTTCGATAAGAAGCGAATTAAACTGTTAATTTTACTGAAAAGCTCCGCAATACAACCTACTGCCGCCTCACCACCATATTGATATCCTTAGTAGTGCTATAGATAGTTGTTTATAAGCTTCGCTCTGCTTGCTCAACCTCACCGCGAGCTTGTTGGGCAGTATTAAGGGGTCGGCTTACTCGGTCGAGCGGAGTATAAACGGCACCAGCTTTACGTCGCATTTGCTCCACTAAATTAACCGTTCGGCCTACCTCACGGATAGGATCAAAAGGCATAGCGGTAATGATAAACTGTGGAAAATATAAGGGTAATCGATGTGGTAAACAAAGTGTTATATACGCTCAAAGTTCCGTTGAATTTTTTCAACGGAACTTCTGTGGTTTGCCAAGAATTAACTCTGTTGGAAGGTCTTACTAACTACATACTGCTAGTATGTGCAGATCGCTGGCTGATCGTTCGGCTCGAGTTGAATTACCTTCCAACAGATACCTTTCAACGGTTTATCGAAACCCCCCTAATACGATCTACAATAACGCGAATACCAGATAAGGTTCCTCATCTAAGCTCCGAAACCGCATTGTGCTCGTGCCAACGTCTTCGCGATAATAATTGTGTGTCCTTTGTGAAATTTGATAAGCCTCTTTGTTTCCTGCGGTAATGCTAGAATAAAAACGAAAAAGAGGCGAAAGGCTGAGACAATGACGTTTTCTAGTAGATGAGTTGTCAAAAAATGCGATGTGCTGGTTGGACAGAGACAGCAGATCCAGCGTCTAACTCCAAACCCCACAACCTTCCACCTTTTATTCGCGCCCATACTCCAACGCCACCTTCCTGAGACCCGGCAAATGCGATGCACTAAGTGTGAACGAAAATTAAAGTAACATGTTGAAGACATGATGTTATCATCGCCGCGAATGTCTCATGAATGATGCAATCCCCCCAAATCTTCTCAACCTTAGAAAATAGTATACAAGTCCGAAGGCAAGTCCACCTAGATGTCCAGAATGCGCTATCTTAGTTCCGGGCCGATCGAGATAATAGGAGTCTAATACGAAATATCCTCCGATAAGTACCCATAAAGGCAGCGGAATAAAGCCGTAGAGAAGCATAGATTGTTTAGGGGAGAGACAAGCAGCAGCCGCACCCATACCCATCACGGCCCCGCTAGCTCCAAGACCGTACTTTTTTACATTCGGTTGTTCTCGACTGTATTGGTGTAGAAGAAAGCCGGCACTTCCGGATAAACCGGATCCAACAGCCAAAGCGGCGATGTGAGTTGCTTTGATACCTGGATGACGGATAAGGATGCTGCCAAAAGCATACATGGAGACCATATTCCCAAGAAGGTGCCATATATCCATGTGGAAGAATGCAGAAGTGAGTGCCGTCCACCATTTCCCAGCTCTCACTCCGTCCAGAGAGATGACAAAATTGTTCAAGATCTTTTGATACAATTGATAGTTGGAAATCGTAGCAAATGGACCAACTGATTTGGTTTTGGCAGGTTCCGCGTAATTATATACCGCGAAAATAGCAGTATTCGTGCCTATCAAACCCCAGAGGACTTTTGCGGCGCCTCTAGACCCATAGCTAGAGTAATTTGAATACGGGCGAGAGAATCCTCGGCGAAGCATCTGGCGGCTGTACCTGAGTGCATGGACGGGTAACTGTCTGGAGGTGGAAGAGTATCGCCGTAGGAAAAAAGACATGGTGGCACGTTGAGAGAGCGCCACGTAGGGTAATCAATGGTCTGTAACGGACTTGATGTACAGAATGAAGCACCTGACGCTGCTGGATAAAGATTGCTTGGAGGAGCTTTCCAGTGGCTTTGGGTTGCGATGTCGCTGGAGTCACGATAGATATAGTATGTGGTCGTGGCAAGCTCCAAGGGCTTCTGCTGCAAGGGGTGAAAATGCTGAATTTTAATTGGCAACACCGAAGAGAGCTTTCAGGAAAGGGGATTCAGGAGCAGGCTAAGTATGTAGTATAACAGTGATTTTCGGGTTGCACTTGTTTCGCAACTAGGTAACGTGGAGAGGGGGAGGTGGCAATAGGCAGATGCTGCGATCAGTCGATTCTGTTTGCTTCGACGTTCCCCTGTCCAATCATGTCGGTTGGCCCAGGGCCCCCAGGCATGGGCTAGCTTTGACCGACTTCACGCTTGCCCACGACTTCTCTTCATAAAGAACCCGACTCGACTACCTACCTCACAACTCTCCTCACCACCACTGCGCCTAACTTGCGTGACGCCTTTGCCAGGACCGCCACACCCTTGACAATCAGGATAATTCTCTCACCACGCAACCTTCTAGAGTCTCCGCACTGCAAGGCTCGCCCGTGAACAAATTCGATCCTCAGCGCAAACACCGCTTCTACGCCTCCTGCTAACTAAGAAGCTGCGTCCTCGGACAGTTGCATGAAGCAACGACCTGCCTAAAATCATCGAATCAGCCTTTTTACCTTCACTGCCCCACAACGCGCATCTAGGCACAACCTCCGCCTAATCTCATTTCCCACCGCCAGCGGTGGCCACTTGCCTTGACTCAGAAACGCCCTCCTCTGAGCTATTAGCCACATTTAAAACAAAATATATAAGTCTGCGGTCATCTAGCCCGCCAAACTACGTTTCCGTCACTCCACACTCCAGTGACACACTCGCCTTTGCCCACCCTAGGTGGCATATCTGCAAAATGACATCCGATATCACAAACAAACTAGCGGCGACAAAACTAGGGTAGGTGGGAGTATCTAGGACAATTAGCGCCAAACTGACTTGTCATACAGTGAGCCATCATCAGACGCGAACTGGAAAGATGGACTCAAAATTTCTTCCAAGGACACTCGACCGCAGACTGAGGTACGGAGTGAAAGTGTTTGGATTGGCACTGCTTAGGATACTAAATTTTCTCCAGGACGTTACAGCAACCAAAGGCCTCGAGTTCGAAGACTTTTATATTAAGCGCGAACTAATGATGGGGATTTTCGAGGCCGGCTTCGAGAAGCCATCACCCATCCAAGAAGAGACTATTCCGGTGGCCCTGACAGGGCGAGACATTCTTGCACGAGCAAAGAACGGAACTGGAAAGACTGCCGCTTTCGTCATACCTACCCTCGAACGTATCAATCCTAAGAGCACTAAGATACAGGCCCTCATACTTGTTCCAACGCGAGAGCTTGCGCTGCAAACATCCCAAGTTTGCAAAACTCTCGGAAAACACTTAGGCGTAAATGTTATGGTAACAACGGGAGGCACTGGCCTCAAGGACGACATTATTCGACTGAGTGAGCCAGTGCACATTATTGTTGGAACTCCTGGAAGAATTCTTGATCTTGCAAGCAAGGGTGTCGCAGATCTCTCAGCTTGCGTAACATTTGTGATGGATGAGGCGGATAAGCTGTTGTCCCCAGAGTTTACTCCAGTCATCGAACAGCTCTTGGCTTTCCATCCAAAGGATCGTCAGGTCATGCTCTTTAGTGCCACTTTCCCAATTGTGGTTAAGAGTTTCAAGGTAAATAAACCACTATGCTTATAGTCGCTCACCGGGTAACTAGCATTCACAGGACAAACACATGAATTCACCATACGAGATTAACCTCATGGATGAACTCACGCTTCGAGGTATCACTCAATACTACGCCTTTGTTGAGGAAAAGCAAAAAGTTCACTGTCTCAATACCCTGTTCAACAAGTTGCAGATCAACCAGTCCATCATCTTTTGTAACTCGACCAACCGCGTCGAGTTGCTTGCCAAGAAGATCACAGAGCTTGGCTATTCTTGCTTTTACTCACACGCCCGTATGCTTCAGCACAACCGTAACCGTGTTTTCCACGACTTCCGGAATGGCGTTTGTCGTAATCTTGTCTGTTCAGATCTCCTCACTCGCGGTATCGATATTCAAGCTGTCAATGTCGTCATCAACTTTGATTTCCCTAAGAACGCTGAGACCTATCTTCATCGTATTGGTCGTTCTGGCAGGTTTGGTCATTTGGGTTTGGCTATTAACTTGATTAATTGGGAGGATCGTTTCAACCTTTATCTAATCGAACAAGAGTTGGGAACTGAGATTCAGCCTATCCCACAAGTCATCGAAAAGAAGCTCTATGTTTATGAGTCCCCGGAGACTATCCCACGTCCTATTTCCAACAACGCCAGCCAGCGAAATCAAGGCCAAACCCAAAATCAAGCGCAAGGTCAAGCTCAGGGTCAAGCCCAAACTCAAGATCAGGACAACAATGCAACTGTTTCCCGCTCCAACTCTAACCAATCCAACAATAGGCAAAATCACCAGCGTAATCAGCGCGGTGGTGGCCAGTTCCAAGGACAGCGGCGGGGTCCGCCTCCAAACCAGCAGAACCGCCAGAACGGACACAATCCTCAACGGAACACTCGACCCCCACCTGCTGCTCCGGTGTAAAACCCTGAGCTTGCAAGTGATTCGAGTTGTGTGCGTATTGTTCCTCATTTACCTGAGCAGTTCTCGTCAACCTAGGCTTTGCGGCCCTCTTTTAACATATCTGGCGTGATTTCCCTTTGCTCAGTGGACATGGGGGCAGATTTTGGTATTTTTCTCAACATGCACATATTTCTGGTTTCTGCTTCATTATTACGGGAGTGGGACACGACTCGAAACGGGATACCTGGTTTTTCTTCGGAGATGTTATGAATCGAATAACCGGCGCGCCATGGAGTCAACGGTTTCCGTCCCTCGTATCTGTACTATATGTCTGGTCTCTCCTGGATCTTTGGTTCATTCTATTTCTTTGTTACTTCCACCCAAGTTCACGACGCCGCCTTTTATTTCTACGTCCGGCGGTCTTCCATTCCCTTGTTTTGCTGTATCCAGATATCCCTCCTGCGTCTTTCACCGACTTGCGTCCCCATCGATTGGCTGGATCGACGGCTAGCGGTGTAATTCTTAAAAAGTTCATTCTCTCTTGTTAGGATTTCTGGCTCTCTCAGTTACCACCCTTTCTCAACATTCCTCAGCAACTCTGGCGTTCCCCTGACAGAAACGGGATATACCTTCTGTCTTTGTTGGGCAAGGAACCGGCCCTCTCTTTCTCATACACAAATCTTTTCAGGCGTTGCATGTCAAAAGACGCCTCCGGGCTCTCATTAACCATCCTCATTCCTCAACACTTGGTCTCGTTGTCCCTCGAGGCCATGCATCATCAAACATTCCCCAAGCGGTGCTCTCATCTCATCAATACGTCATCTCATGGGCGCTACGGAACGGCTCATCTCACTTTATTGTTGATCATCCTTTTCGCCTCGATAAGGACCGGATCAGTCTGGGCACCGATCTTTTGTGTAGCCGTTTTTCTGGATTTGACCGGTTTTTGACCAGCTTTATCTGCAGAAATGGTAGTAGAGCATTGGACGTGCCTGGTAGAAGGAAAAAACACAAGAAAAATTACTTTATTTTTTTTAGAAAGACTTGGTTGAGGCAATAGCGACGGCATGGTTCGAGCTGGAAGCAGTCGACTAGATTGTCTGTGGCCCGGCATCGTGTAGCTTTTTTCCTCAATGCAAAATTACTTTCTCTCTACTCGTGCTTCCATGGTGAAGTGAAAATGATGACATTTTAACGGATTAGGTTGCCCGGATTGTTCCAAACTTGCACATTCCCATCTTGCCATCCTGCCATCTGTACATCTATGCATCTACACATCCCGTACATTTGCATATCTCCAAATTTTCTCGACCTTCCTATGTGTAGCACCATCCCTCGCATTATTTCGAGTATGCTGCATAGCACGCATTACTTTGACCAAAACCATTTGCCGTACATCAATGCCTAGACATCACTTACCACCCTTACCACCTGCGGTTGAGCCTGTTGATGAATCTTAATAATTTCATTTCATATACACACGTGTGCAATCCGACAACAACCCAAGGATGCGAAAAAAAAAGGTCCCTGGCATCTCCCAGATCATACACCCCAACCCCTAAACACCCTGCCAAGCAACCACCAAACCCACCGCATGCCCGCTCCCGGAATACACCGTCGCCTGCGTCGAGCCACTTGGCACCGCATCCGCCGAAAACGCCGTGCTGCCCCCCGCCGCCAGATTCCCGTTCACAGCCGTGAAGACGGTCGCAGTGCTGACGCTGGACCCGCACGTCAGCGCGCCCGAGGACGCAATCGCGCACTTCCCCTTCGACGACGTCAGCGTGAAGCCGGACCCGCTGGCCGCCGCCGTGAAGGTCGCGCACGTGCCGGAAGTGTACCATGTCCCGCCGCTGATGATGCAGCCGTCCGTCGCGCCGCCCGTGACGACGTTCAGGTAGCCTTTACCCGAAAACGTGCCCGCGGTGCCTGTCGGGGTAGTGGCAGTGCTGGTCTTGGTGCCGGTCACGAGCGTCGTGCTGGTACCGCCGGCGGGGCTGCTGGAGGCTGGGGAGCCGCTTTTCGGCAGGTACCTGATCCCCGTGGAGGGGCAGGTGGATTTGGAGCCGTCGGGGTTGGTCGCAACGAAGGTGCCGGTTTGCACGGAGCCGCGCACGTCGTAATGGTACCAGATTTCGTTGAGGGCGCCGGAGCTGCAGCCCAGAGTGACGGAGAAACCGCCGCGGTTGGCGCCGAGCGCGGTTTGGATCTGCGCTGAGGTGTAGGTAGCTGTGTTGGAGGGGACGATGCTGGCGGCTGAGAGCCACTGGGGGGAGAGTGGGTTAGTGGGTGCTTCTTCAGAGATTGTGGCTCGGATATTTAGAGGGCTGTAATAAGGATAGGAAGGACAGAACATACATCGTAAGACGGCAATGTCTTGAATAGGTCTACCACCTTCTGGAAGAAGTCTACAGCCTCTTCCGTCGCTTGGTAGTTGGTGTAGCAGCTAGGTGATAGTGTGCTTATGCAGGTGCCGTGCTTTCCCCACTCATGCTCCCAGAAAGTTCCGTCATCTCCTTGGTCATCTTTCCAGTATGTGTTCATATATGACAGCAGATCTGTCTTTCCAAAGGATTGCAGAATAGCTGTGATATTGGTATATGCGCGGTTGGGATCACAGTTTGAATCGAAAGTGCCGTCACAGTGGTCCGGCCTATGTATATGTTAGCACGAAGCCTCTAATGAATACTCTATTCAAGCGATGTTTGCCTACCATAATCCATGAATATTCCAAGAGTTTGACGGGCCCGTTGAGGGATTAGTATCCCAGAACTGCGTCTGCAAGAGCTGTCCACCTGGAGCATTGAAGCAGCACAAATCCGACACCGCAGTAGTATTCTGGCAGCTCAACTGGGGGTTCGAGCATGTCTTGGGTGTCCCTCCCAGTACTCTCGATCCAGAACCCAGAAGCAGCTGGGCGCCACCAAAGGCGAACTTGGAAATTGACCGCAGAGAAGGAATTGAGGAAGCCATGGTCTTTGCGATTACAGCGCGACCTGTTCCTAGGGCAGATGGAGGCGCATTTTTGTACTGCTTCAACAGTGCCCAGAAGGGCCATGCTGGACGCGGCACGACAAGCCAGACGGAGCTCTGCAGCGCGATCCCCACACGGAAGAACTAGACGTAGACTTCTCGTATTGGACAGAAGAACGAGACCACTAGAGATGAAAAAGGGAGGTGGTAGTATGCATAGAATACACTGTGGAAGACAGTCCTGCATTGTTTAAAGTGGCTGTCCAGTCAGAGAGCAGTGCGAGGCCTTATGGGGGGTTGAAACAAGGCATTGTCCAGGCACGCCAGATGCGGAAGATGATGAGGATCGCTCCCGGCTCAGGCATGACGACCAACCAGCGGCGATAAGGTCTAACGGGGCGTGCGACAATGGTGGAGGAATTGAGGTCGTTGCAAGGTGGGCGTTGCAAGGTGGGCGGGCCATGGCGATCAGCGGCACTCACCTTGGCCTCTGCCTGCAGGAGTGGCTTAACTGACCTGCTGCACGGGGCCGACCCGTTGGGCCTGCTTGTTCTAGGGCGATGGGCGGACTCTATCTCAGTCAAATTACCCGTTTCACTGTGAACTCCTCTATTATTTCTAGTCGTATAGATGGTTGGATACAGTCTGCCCGTGAAGCTATTAGGTCGATGCATTTGGAAAAAGGACAACAATTTGCCAAGAGTATCATTCAACCCCCTGGTAATTGGGTATCTACCGATTCACTTCGTATAAAGCTTGTTATCGTACAGCTCGACAACCTCTGCAGCTACTGCCTAGACAACTTATTTTGCAATAAAGCCTTCTCCGTGCAGATGCCACAACACCAGTCCAGTTGACGAGATAATCACCAACGGATTACAAGGCCATATGACCTGAGGCCGTAATACTACCAGAAACATACAAGACCATAACGAACATCCTCAACACATAGCTGTAACCCATGACATGTGGACGTCTAACTCCGCGCATCGTTAAGGCAGAATAAGCCACACAGTGACTAACACATGCAGTCGATTTTAATAACCGTTGTATGGCATGCCGCTGTCATCATAACTCGGATAGCCGTTCCCATGATTCTTCTCGCCTACATCGTCCAAGCTCTTGTACTGTCCAGGGCCTCTACCACGGCCCCTTCCGCCACCACCTCCACCACCACGAGAGTACCCGCCTCTTCCGCCTCTGCCGCCATGTGACGAGCCCCTCTGGCCTCCGCGATTTCGGTGCTGGTTCCCGCCTCTGTAGTTTGACGAAACCCCACCGGGTCGCTTGTCATCCGACCCTCTAGGCCGTGAATGTTGGGGCTGCCAATTCTGCGATTGAGGACCTGTTCCGTTTAATGAAATATACTCCTCTTCGCGAGGATGCATGCGCTTGTGGTTCTTATTTGGGAAATAGCTTTCCCACTCGCTCTCGTTCGCTTGCTCTTCTTCAACTCTCAGTAGTACTTTTTCGCCTACCACAGTCTCAAACTCAAACGCCTTGTCATCTGGCACGGGATGCCAGTTTTGAATATGCACAGCATCCGCTGGCTTCGCACCTCTCCGAAGAGCGAGAACAACTGTCGGAGTTGGGTTCTCTGAGTAGTATTTTTGAGTATGAGGGACGGGTTCAACACGTGCAGCCCAAAGTCTGTTTTCAAAGACGGAAATGCCAGTGACGCGCCAAATGACCTTTTTGCCTATGCCACCCACCTTATCCAAAATGCTTCTAGGGCATGGTTTTGGTGTGATTAATATGCTGTTAGCAAGGAAGCGTACCTCACCCTCAGGTGTGTTTGAAGGCAAATTGACAAGAGTCACCAGCTTGTCGGTCATAGGCGGCGGTATCATATAGCCTGTGTAGAAGACTGTCCGTTTAATCTGGTAAGGATGTACACCTGGAGGCGCATTCCCGCCCTTGATAGCAAGATTGTGCGTGTTGATCATTCGTTGCACTTCTGCAACCTCTGAAACCGGGTCTAAGCTTGTTGCATTCTCAGCAACTTGAATCACTTCGGCAGTGATAGGTTTCCGTGGCGTCGGAGCATCTGGTGACATCAAGGCTTTGTTGAATGCAAAGAAGAAGTCGCGGAAGCCCTTAACACTAAATGATCTAAGCATTAGTGAAGACCACTGTTTTGGTTATAACTTACTGCTTCACTCTGTCTTCGTAGACTCTGATTTCATCTGCGTCCTTGTATGTGTAAACAATATCTTTGAGTAGTTCTTGCTTGAAAGCCATAGTGTTTGAGAACTTCTGGTTCGCTGGACCAACAGTAGGTTTTAGGCAAACCATATCAAACTCCAGCTTCTTGCTTCGAACAATGCGCTTGATTAGTTCGCCAAATCCACTCTCAGACCTGCCGGTAAGTAAAACGCTTAGGGCATCTTTTTGCTGCATGGTGAGCTCCACAAGGCTGACCTTCACATCCGTTAGCGGGTTCCTTCCATCAATCTAGCATTCCGACCCACTATCTGCTCGTTCCACCATCCTTCCCAAGCTTTCGGCTCCTCTTTCTCCACGCCCTCGCCCGTTGAAGCTAGAATTGCAGCATCATGCCACCATCCTCCGCTGACGAAGATATCTGGGGATCCAAGCTGGCCGATCGTAGGACTGTTCCATATCTGCTTATTCGGTAGGGGGCTTGCAAACACTTAGGAAAAATGGTTAGCCACCGAACATCTCCTCCAACCTAGAACGACTTACACGTATTATCGAAGTCGTAAATGTGAATAGCTTTGATCTGCAATACACCTGCCGAATACTATCAGCATGATACTACATTCCTAGCCCAGGCACACTGACTAGGTAAGTCCTTGTCATCGCATGACCACCGCTTCAGCGCAGTAACAGTATGCATCACTGATCTGCCATTGCTCGTGCCGTTCGATGCCCCAATGGGTCCCGATCCTAACATCCTCCGGGACTGCGAAAGTATTGGCAATCGTCTTGAGAAGGCGGAGAGCATTCAACGGCTCCAGGGAGCGAAAGGGAGAAAAGTGGGAGGAAAAAAAAGAAGGCGTTGGGGATGAGGGTCATGGCGCAAGGCAAGAGTAATGAACATCGGATGGGAGGTCTTCAGCCCTGTATCTGGCCCGAGCGTCTCGCGCCATCATGTTCCGACTCATGCTCGTTATTTCGCCGCATCACTTCCGAACTTCTTCAGCCCAGCGTATGGACGGGATCGTGGGAATTGAGAGGGATGCACCGCAAGCACTCCCACCACATTCTGTCTCTACAGCACATAATGAGTCTTCGGATGCCTGCGTTATTTGCCTTTCCGCTGTCTCAGAGAGAGCAATCACGGTTCCATGCAACCACTGCACCTTCGACTTCATTTGCATCGTGGGCTGGCTGGAAGAGCGCTCAGCATGTCCACTATGTACGTCTTTTCACCTCTTTATTCTCTTGGTCTTTGGACTTGTGCTAATAATCTTTTGAACAGGTAATACCGAAGTCACCGCTGTCGAATATGACTGGCGCTCTCCAACAGACTTCAAGACCTATACCGTCCACTCCACCCAACCCCCACCCAAATCCACAGAATCCTCTACCACCCAGGCATCCAGGACATACGCACCCTCTCATCGTCCTAACCGCCCCAGACTCAACCGAGCGCGGCCATTCTCGTCTCTAAGCCCCGACACTGCTCTCCTCCGCCGCCGCCACATCTACCAGCACGGCCTCTACTCCCTCCACGTCGGCAGCAACCGCGTCTCCCGCTACAAGAACCTCACACCCTCCCTCTTCACAAGCTCTCCAGACCTGCAGTCCCGCGCCCGGGCCTGGATCCGCCGCGAACTACGCGTCTTCACCTTCTTAAACCCAGACACCGACACCAGCAGCTCCAGCTCGGCCAACAATAACAACGCCAGCGCCAGTGCCAGTGCCAGCGCCAGTACCACCCACAGCAGCAGTAGCGCTGAAAACAGCGGCGCCAACGGCAACACGCGGCGCGCCAACAACGCCGAATTCCTGCTCGAGTACATCGTCGCGATCCTCAAGACGGTCGACACCAAAGGCAGCAGCGGGCAAGCCGAGGAGATGCTGCAGGAGTTCCTCGGACGGGACAACGCGCGGCTGTTCCTGCACGAGCTGGGCGCGTGGCTGCGGAGCCCGTACACCAAGCTGGAAGACTGGGACCGGCACGTGCAGTACAGGGAGGCGCTTCCAACGCACTTTGACGAAAGCGGGCGGGGGTGTGGCCGCGGTCGGGGGAATGGCTGCGCTGACAGGGCGGCGTCGATAGGTGCTGATGCTGTGGTGGGAGATAGTGGGTATAGACGGTCTCCGTATCCTCAGGATAGGATCCCGTGGCGAAATCGCCAGTACGCTTTACGGCGGTACGCTCCTGATTGAAACCACGGCATTCAGGTGCGAGGCAGAAAGACAAAGCATATCCAAACGCGGTCATAATCTCGCCTGAAAGATGTTGTCGACACCGCGATACGTATTTGTCCGGTATTTACAGGAGCATAAGCAGGTCAATACCTACAGGTCCACCGGACTCAATTGGCCCGATTCCCAGAGTAGACAAACGCTGTCAGCCACTGCGAACACATCTCCTTCTCCAACTAAGAGCACGAGATTCAATACTCCCATCACAGCAAAAGTCTCCAGTTATCCAAGGCCACTCCGAAGAACGGAGAAGAAAGCGTTCCCATAATCTAAAAAACCGGGTCGGGCACCAACCAGCAAGCAATATCCATCCCACCAGCTTTTAGCAGCGTTCTACATAGGTATATTAGGTGCAGGAAGGAAAAAAAGATAAGGTCAGGACGAAACCAGCGTGCATCAACTCGTCCAAACAACCTCCGAAACAAGAACCCCGCAACCATCACGCATCGCTCGCCAAAAACCCGGACTCTCTCTCTCCCCTCCCCATCGCTCTCCACACTCTCTCCCGACAATCTACCCACCGAACCCTCACATCCCCCGCCCCCGCATAACCCCCAACCCTGCCACCCCCCCACTCACGCTCCCCCGCCGCTGCACCTCCACACTCTCACTCCTCGCGCTATCCAAGCTGCGCCTCATACTACTACTACTGCTCCTTCTCCTCGCGCGCCTCGTCTCCGCGGGGTCATGCGGACTCAGCCCACTAGCTCTCGCAAACAGGTTCAGGATATCCGTCAGGCTGACGACGCCGGACAGGCGGCCGGACATACTGGCGGCGGAGATGGCGGCGGCGGAGATGGCGGGCGCGACGGCGGCGGTGTAGGGCGGCAGTAGCGGCGGCGGGGGCGGCGTGGCAAGCGCGCCGGGGGTGCTAGTGGTCGGGAGGGGCGTTGTGGGGGACGGCGGTACGAGGACGGCGGGGGTGGAGGCCGGGGTTGGGGGGCCCGATGAGGCGGGCGAGGGCATCTCGACGACCCACATGCTGGAGGCGCGGGGGGGTTAGTTGGGGTTTTTTAACAGAGTGGTAGGGTGATTGTGGGGAGACGTACCGGTGGGAGCGGGTGGCTACTAGTTTGGCGACGGTGTGGGCGAGGGTCGAAAAGGAGTTTATGTGGAAGACGGGGAAGGGGTCTTTGCCGTCGTTCATGCCGCGCTCGGAGAGGATGACGGATATGAAGTGGATGCAGGAGGAGCGGAGGAGGGGGAGGGAGGAGGATTTTGTGAGGAGCTGTAGATTGATTGATTAATTGGCTATTCAAGCACTCAGAGTCTGGTGTTACTCACCCTAACATCCACATGGGAAATGTTGCCGATGACGTTGTTCTGGTTGTCGAGAACTGGGAGCGAGGTGATGCCTTCGTTGTTCATGAGCTCGAGGGCATCTGTGAGAGGTTTATCGCCGCTGAGTTGACGCATTAACTCTCAATTCTTCCAACAGAGTCAATTTAGGCCAGCTTACTTGATCGCAAAGACTGAATGGGAGCCAATGTTCAGATCCTTAATCAATTGAGGGTACAACTGATCAATCGCCGGGAAACTCTTGCGGTTTTCCCAGAAGAACTGCACCAACCTCAACTGTGATAATAGACCCATAACCTCCGTTGTATTCTCCTTAACGACTATGATCCGGTGGATTCCGCTACCAAAGACCTCCATTGCCTTGGCCAGATCGGCAGTATGCGGGAGTGTGATGAGAGGTTCTTTCCTTCCAAGATCTTTCACATCCTTGAGAGGAATAGGCTTCCCTTCCCTCCCTTTCCGTGCAATTTCATTAAATGAAGCTTCATCACTTTCCGGAGGTTGTGCAAGCCCGACAACGAGCAAGAGATAGGCGTTTAGGTCGTTATAATCGAACGTGCCAATCGCGGCCGTGGAGCTAGGGGAATCGCGAACGAGGACGACATTGGGAGAGCCCGAGCCGACCAGTATCTGCAATTCCAATCAGTCCATCTCATCCTCACAGCACCGCAGCTCCCAGCTCACCTTGGTCGCCTCCTCCACGCTGGTATCGTACTCGACAAACCGGACCTGCTCAGGATGGACGATCTCGCCGACGTGGATGGTCCGCCATTCTCTGCCCACAAACTCCGGGGCGCCGTTCTTGGTCGGCGGATTGTTCAGCAGGTCCTGCAGCGCCTGCTGCGACAGCGACGGCTTCCTGTGAGCGCGCGGCGACTGCGGCACGCCCCGCAGGTTCTCCGCGAAGCTCTGCCGGTGCCCCATGTGGGGACTGGACGATGTCCGCAGCGAGGGCTTGTCGGGCGGCGATCGCGGCCCTGCATTCGGCACTGAATGCAGGACCAGATGGTTCCTCTCGTGCTCCTTCGCGGGCGGCTCTTCTGAGGCAGGGTGGTCTGCCATTACCGCATGTGGGGGTGGTGTGAATAAGCAGGGGTTTAGTGTTAGGACGAGGTGGATTGAGAAGTAAAGGGAGGTGAAAACGGGGTATGAAGATACAAGTAGGGGAGTGCAGATCAGAGGGGTGCGGTGAGGTGGTGTGCAGTTCGTATGTGAAAGGTCGGTCTGGGTTTTGCAGGTTGAATATGGCTGGATGGCTGGAGGTGCTTCGCCGCTTCGCGTATCCGGAACTGCAGCCAAGACCAGTGATATTGATAGCGGGCCTGACTATGGTGGCATGCTCCAACCGTGACGTCCCACCTGCGAGGGGTCACGCACCACAACCAAAGCATGAGATAAGTCAATTCTCTCACCCCTCAGAGCTACATACCCCGACACCAATTCTAGCGAAAATAATAAGTGCAACCGCCATCAACGATAGACTGCGTGGCATTTATATCATAAATCTCCGTAACCTGATTAAAACAGCCCAAAAAATATACAACGAATGTTCCAAAATGGACAACCAGAAGCTTCAAATGCCTGTGACTTTTCGTAGAAGCAATTCCGAGGTTGAGCTGCTAAATTCCCTTAAACATCCAACATGCTCCTGATAGTTTGTGGTTGGGCATTTTCTGTCAACGTTCGTGTTGATGTGCCAGTTACTCCTGTCATGGTACTCGAGTTGTCGCTCTCGGTCCTCGTAATCGTATGCCTATCTCCGGTGATAGAGTCCTGAGGATTTTCATCCGTAAAAGGACCATAGGCTGGCCTATCTCTGGATCTGTTTCTCAAAGTCCCCATGTTGCCCAGCTCGAGATTGGCTGTAATGTTCCCTCCGGTAGGTCTCCCGCCCCCAATTTCAGTCGTCAGGTTCCTCAATCTCTGTTCGTCTGTAAGGTGACTGTCTCCATGCGATTTACTCCACCAGTTCGGCTTCTTTACAAGACCCAGCTCTCGATCAGCGGACTGACCTCTCTCTCTTCGTTGCTCAATGAGGACTTTGTCTTCGTTCTCCTCTACATACCCAGCGATCTCTAAAACGAGGATGATTAACAACGTTGTACCAAAACCGAGTCCAAACGGCCAGCCAGGATTCGCATTATACTTGAAAATACTAATCTCCCACACCCAGGCCGATGCGATAGCGTAAGCGATGCGTACTGCCAGGATGATGATACTTAAAAATAGCTTAGTCGGACAGTAATGGCAGAACGAGTTGAATTTGTTCCATATCCCGGTCGCGCGAGGCTTATAATGATAGAGGGAGTGTCGGAGGGAGAAGCAGATGACCAACCATGCTAGAGCGGCAAGTATCGCGCCCGCTTTCTCTCGGGTATCAGTCGCCGAGGGTCTAGCCACGGCATCTTGCTGGTCTGGAGAGTGCTGCTTCTCGATCGGCGTCCATGAACGGGGAATGACCATGAAGAAATTCTTTTGTTGTTAGCACTGGATTCAAAATATGATATCAGGCGTACACACCAGCCAAGCGAACAGATAGAAGACCAATGGCATCCAAAATTCAGTTTTACCCCTCCTGTCGTCTTGTGGTAATAAAACTGGATCGCGATCACAAATTTGCCTTTCTTGCCATGAGCCCCTTTGAAAATCAGTTTATCGATCTAAATGCCGGATATAAGGGTACGTACCAATGCCTTGTCGCTTCCCACACCATAGCAAGTGTCCCTGGCAACATCAACGAGAAGAAAAACCCTTGCAGGATAATCGGAATATCTTGCAGATAGTATCGATCCACATCAATCCCCGTCAGACAACTGATTACAGCGCAACCCGCCACGAAACACATCCAATACCACTGCCACCGCCTGCCAACTACCCGAAACCTTTTATCTTCTCGAAGGAACAAGCGTCCGTGTTTCCTGAGGTTCACCAAAGAAAACATGATGCTGGCCATAAACAGCGACCCGAAGACAATGCTCGAGATACCGCGACCGTGGATGTGATAGTATGGCCTATAACATGATGTCCCGTTTACCCAACTGCCATTCTCGAACATGTGAGGCTGGTAATGGTCGAATATGAGGTAGCATTTCGATGCGTTAGATATCGTGTTGTTGGAGTATATGGTGTAATTGTATAGATTGAGAGCCGTGAGGTTAAAGTGGACGCCGTTGACGACGGTGTTGCTGGAGTTGTCTCCAGAGGGGAACTGCAACAGCTCCCGCATGTTGATGAGACCCATGGCTACGGTGTTTGTTTTCGATGGGTATGCGCAGAGAAGTAGAGAAGGTAATTAAATGATAGAGCTTTATAGATTGTCGAACATGACCTTTTGGAGAAGTCAAGTTGCCCGAGAAGCATCGAGGTGTCAGAAAAGCTTGAGCTCGAGATGTGGGGAGGCGCTATCCGCAGCAATCCGGCCTGGTGGTCGGGCTTGCAGACTTTGGAGACAACGGATCAAGGGGGACAAGGCAGGAAAAGAATTCACAGCATAGCTGGAAAAGAAATTTTTAACTAAATGGCGCCGGAAGTGTCAGGAAGATGCAGGATTATTCAAGTCTTCCAAACATGACGCCCGCCCGGCTTACGCTGTCTCTTCCGCGATCGTGTCTGTGCATTTGGCGCCGGTCACGTGACTACGTGACTTTCTATATATTATCCCAATGAGCGGAAAAACTGCGGCCACACTTCCCGCTTCCTACTTCAAGCTGTTTTCATCCCCATCACAGACACGGTACACCAGAGCTTCACTACAGCTGAAAACCACCAACTCTCCTCAGTATCACCGATAATAGTAGAATCCTACTTATGTCCTCTTGATAACTTTAGAAGCTGATCCTCATCGAATAGCGCTATAGCGGTCCTAAATTGAAATGGAGAATCGACAAGCAACTAAAGCCTCTCATGATCGCAATATACAAACCTCTCCCCCAGACTTTTCGGTGGGGTCGCGACAAGGAAACCCCGACCAAATTCCCAACTCTGAGGATACACCAAATGAGACTCTCGAGGAGAAGGTGGCCCGCCTTGTGATGGGATACCTTCATCAGGAATTACGGCAAGTACGTCGTACACGTATGCTCGAACAACAAACAGCTGAGGAAGAATGGGGCGAATACGCTGACACCTGTAAGTACGTGAGCATCTAAGCTGGAGGCCATGTGTTGTAGATACATTAATCCAGCAGGCCCTACCACCGGAAAGAGAAAACGGGCTCTTTCTTCGCTGCAAAACCAAAATATTTACATGGAGAGGTCTCGGATCGGCAATAGTAGCTTGACTATTAACGGCAAGCTGATCAAATTTAAGTCTGGAGCGAACTTCTCTGCGATCTTGAGGAAGAAAGGCCGTGCTTACTTCGACCGTACTCGATATATTTCGGTCTTAGATGCATACGACGACGAGCCGATCCTTTTTTTTCGTCCCCGGCGGTTTGGAAAGTCGCTCACAGTGAATATGCTGGAACATTTTCACGGCCTCCAGTATAGGGATGAGCACCGATCATTTTACCAGGTTTGTGACTATCCCTACCTCGTATGTGCTAGACTAACCTTTTCTTTTTTTTGGTTATTATAGGATCTCGACGTGCAAAAAGATATTACAGAAGGAAGAGTGACGCCTGGGCAATTCTTCACGTTGAAATTTGATTTCTCCACCGCAAATCGCAGCCCAAATCTCGGGCAAGCAGACCGGTCGCTAAAAGTCCATATGAATAATTCTTTTAACACTTTTTATACCACTTACGCTATGTACTTGGGTGAAGATGTGAGCGAACTGTACAAGAAGATCGACCATAAAGATCCTGCTCAGAGCCTATGGGCTTGTGTTAGTTCGGTTAATGACGTACTTAAAAAGGCTAGGGAGATGGGGGACAAACGACTTGCTAACATCCAAGGGGTAAAAAATAGTTGCTCCCTTATTTAGTTCTCGATTGCTAATCTTGAAACTTGGATCCCACAGGTCTACCTGCTTGTTGACGAATATGACTCTTTCAGCAATGACTATTTTGAACTTAATATCACCTCTTGGGAGGGTACCGCCGCCGAACAATCCTTCAAATCCTTCTGGTCCATGGTGAAGTTATTGTTGGGATCTACTGATGGGATCTCTCGGGCCTTTATTACCGGTATCTCCCCGCTTTCCATAAATGGGGTCGGCAGTGGGTTTAACGTGGCGAGAAATATATCGTTCCACAAGAACGTAGCTGGACTATGTGGCTTGACCCGTGAAGACATAGAAGCGGCATTGAATGAGATCAGCGGCTTGGATACTGAAGCATGTGAAAACCATCTTTCGGCCTTGACTAAGTCCTTCAATGGATATCATTTCTGCAGGCAAACAAAGGTCGAGAAAGTGTACAACACGGAGACGTGTCTGAACTACATCCAGGTGAGACCGATACTCAGTTTCCAGTTTACCCTCAATTGCTGATGGCCATGGACATGACTATATAGTCCATTATCGAAGGAGAGGAACCAGAATCCGAAAACCCCGAAAACTCCGAAGTGTCTGAACTGTTTCTGAGAAGGTTTACTGGGTCACCGTCCGCTATAAAAGACTTTCAGAAAGCCCTTGAAACCGATGAAGAAGGCGGGTTCCGGCCTTTTCTGTACGAAGATTTAAAACAAAACTTTAAACTTACAGATCTGGTATGCTAATACTCCGTCTATTTTTCTTGGATTCGAAATACAAATTATTGCTCATCCTTCTACACACTTATTTCTTTTAGAATCGGAATATCCAGACCAGTGCGCCTGCTTGGCGTTCGTTAACGTTGTATTTCGGCGGGTTCACATTCTATGCAGAAGACCCATCACACTACCTCAAAATCCCGAATTTAGTCGCAGCACGACGTATTGCCGAAACCGTTCTATACAGGTACGGGCTGCTTGAGTCCCTGAATGTTGCACTCACATCTATCGAAATCGACGGCGACGTTCGACCAGTGTGGAGCTGCTATCGAGATCTGATGCTGCAGCGAGATGTTGGGCACCACGACTTCGATAAATCTGAGGAAATTCATCGAGATAGCTTTTATTTCTCACTTCTCCAAAACCACTTCCATCGCCCGCGGGTGGAGTTTAAAGTGACTAAGGTAATGTAAAACTTCATGATGCGGGTCAATATCTAACAATTGATAGTCTTTCGGCAAACCCGGTCGCATTGATCTCCTCGTTCCAGTTCGCCGCCATATGATAGTTATTGAGCTGAAAGTCGCTCGGATCGACTACCTAGACATACCCGTGACTGGTGGCCGAATCCCCAACCGGGACAACAAAGCCTTAGTTCTGAAAGAATACATGCTCCCGCAAGTGTTGCAACTTAAATTCAACAATAGAGACAAGTTTCACAATGGCAAATCAATCCAGCAGTGGATCGACTGGGAAGCTGCACAGTTGAGGGGGTATATTACGAGTACAGAAGTGGTGAAAAAGGTGAAAGACGGAGGATTTTTATTGAAGGCACACCTGGTTGTCATTGTCGGGTCGCGTCATATTTTAGTGTGTGATATGGATCGTAATGGGAAGTTGGCCGATCCTGATCATATCCCTTAACCCGCCAAAAATCGTCCACACGTTATCGATAAGGGCCAGCCAATAGAATCAATAGGATCAAGGCTCCGTGACCATACGCGTACTTTTGATTCTGGTGTTCCGCACGGATCACCTACATTGTGGACGTTGGCGGGTTAAGGGATAGGGGAGAGCAGATACTTTCCTTCATTGTAGATTACTAGATGGGTGGAAGTCCAACATAATTTAGATGCGTGGACAATCAGACGCCGAGATACGATTAGCAGGCTGCTGGCTGGCTTCACGCACAGCCTGTAATGCGATAGCAGAGCCGCAACCATATGTGAAGATTCGAGCATTTGGCAGAGCGGACGGGGGGAAGTCCTGAAGCCAGAAGCAATCTCCATCGGTCCACGCCTAATAAGGATTCCCTTTAAGACCGTGAATTGCAACGATACTGTTCTAAGTTTCAGCCTTGCTAGTTGTGTACATACGAGGTCGATGATATGGGGGAACGCACTCGATTTTAGTTTTGTCTTTCGCAATATTGTCTCATAAAGGCCACAGTTTGGACAGTCCGGTTAGGTCCTCTGCAAGTGCTGCTATCTGTGGTTGCTGTTGTCCTCGTTCCTGCGGTTCAAGCCATTGGGTGGTCACGTGTTCTCTTAGAACTTATGATCCTCTAGTTTATCGACTCCATCCAAGCTAGAACTTCCATAGTCCAACTTATTATAATTAGCTCTTCTTATACTAGGCCTATCACCTCAAAACAAAAACAAGCCGCTTTCTTTGCTTAGGTCTAGTATTTACAAGAGACATAGTAGTAAAAGGGGCAGAAGTTCAAGCATAGGCTTATACAAGAAACGCACAGATATATGCATATCTTGTGAACATTCATTCATACATAAGCCAAGATATCGTATTTATATCGCTTCATAACGATAAGCCAATCGCGATAAAGAAATGAACTAAGGATATTGTTGGGAACACTGATTTTGCTGACGAAGCTGTTTTCAACTGGAGGAGCTGCCTTCAGCTAGAGGTAGTGACAACGTTACCTACTCTATGAAGCCCCAGCAAATGCATTGGCAACTTAAACTCATAAGCAAACCTTTACATATCACCTAAGCCTGCATTGCCCCTTATGCTTCACCACATTAGCTTCCTCTATTCATTTCAGAACTCAATCTTGCTATATAGAATCTTTTTTTCCACTCCACCTCACTACTTTTAGTCTTTGGTTAACCAGAGCCTCTATCACTCCGCCATTACACTTGGCCCTCTACACCACATACCAGGCAAGCGCAAAAGAGGCAGGCCCAGCATGCCGACAAATTTTCAGGCACAAGAAGCTTACATGCACGTAAAGCGTTTCGACAGCCTCAAAGACAGTGTACTGTGTAAGTTCACCTCCAATCACATAGAAATCCACAGCTAATCAAACTCTTCAGCCAACGCAAAAGTGCTCTATGGCTACCACCGCACCCTGGACGCCATTACAAGCTCCAATAATAACGGAGAGGAAATGCTATGCTTCGTCTACCTAATCGACTACACCGATCCGAGCAAACCTGAGGTCCTTCGGCGAAGTACGCTTATGCTTTTCGACGGCACGATCGATAAAGTTAGATGCGACGCGATGGAAGACCTGCTGTGGATACTGGAACAAGACGTGGCGGCCATGTTGGATCATGTTGTTGTCCGAGGCGACGGAAAAATGGACCGCCCGACTTACATTATCAACGGCGAAGCTCATACAGCTGGATGAGTGGGTTGTATTGAAGAGTTGGCTGACATGAAAAGGGCCATTACCAAAGTTACAGGACTAAGGCCATGGGTACCGGGGGCAAGGAAGATGTAGATTTTGTTGACAGCTATTCTGAATTGGAGAAGCCGGTAAACCTACTTAGCGTGCCTGTAGCTTGGTTACGGAGCTCTATGGATACGGCAGCAGCTCAAAATCGTAAGAAAACTTCCCGTGCCAGTACAATTTGTCGGCAGCCGTTTCCTTCCGTGCGGGATACTTCCCATAATGGATTTGACCTTAAACGTACTGTGTTTGCTATTCAAATTGACTTAATGGATAACACCATGGTTTAGTGTCAGCCTATAAAATACGTCCTATTTGGCTTCGCTAGAAAGACCGGCCTTTTTGGGCCAATTGGGCGTTGATATTTAGTCTATGATGCGGAAAAGATGTGGTGGTCTTCGCGCTTGCAATGCCTCCCATGTATGTACGGAGCATCTTTCTAGATGAGCGCATCGCTAGAAAAATTACCGGTGATGAATTGCTGTAGCTCGAGAGATTCTTTTTGATCCTCTGTTTCTAGCCTAGCGATTTCTTCCTCCCCTAAATTTGAACGCCGCATAGCCGTAACTTCCCCTAGAATATGAAGAAGAACGTTTTCGGAAACGCGTGTGCGTTTGAGAGCATGGTTATCGTTGCGCACATATCTTCTCGTAACATCGGTTGCACCATCTGCCGAAAATGCTACGCAGTAAGCCATTTTTTTACCCCAACCTACAGGTAGAAGTTAGTCCAGAAGCTACACGAAAGAGGCATATCAACGGTGTATACCCTCGGTGTACAGTCGAGGATTATCCCATGCTTCCTCACAGGCATCAACGTGCACCCATCTCTGTTGATGCACAGAGTAGACTTCAGTCCAGTTGTGTTCCGAGTTCCACACCCATCTTACTCTGGAGCCAACAGCTCTACAAAGCATGCTGAAGCATCTTGACCACTCCCCAACACGCCCCTTCCGGGTACGAAGTAAGACAAAGGCATCAGTGTATCGAGGGAATCTTTCGTAGTTGCCGCAACCCTCAACCGAGCATTTATGCAACTCAACTCGACCGGCACCTAGGGCTTGTTCGTCAGGTGTTGACGGCGTCATGCCTACAGCAATGGACGGGCTGTGACATTTTGAACACGGCGGGTTATTAACCCAGGTAAAAAAGGATCGCTTAAACCACCGCATTAAAGCGCGGACAACGCAGTCCTGATAACCCCACGCAGCCTTATTCTGGTCACCAAGGCTCTCTGCTTCAGCCGTAAGGATTTGAGACTCTTCCTCTGCCTCATCGTAGATCTGTTCCAGTGGAACTACCCGAAGGGCCTCATCTAGTAAGCCTGGGTTTTCCCATTTAATAGGCGTATTTGATAACGAAAAGAGAAGTCCCCTGAATTTGAGCGACTCTGCATCGCTCGGTGGAGTCGGCACGAGGCGATCGTCTTCACGGAGTGATTTCGATGGTGACAGGGTGGATTGGGGATCCCCGGACGGAGGAGGAATGATTTTAAATGTGGAAGGAGTAACCCCCTCTGTGTCCTTGACAGGATCCGCTCCCACATATGCCTCCAATTTTAAAGCTTCCGGCACGGTGTGTGAAGTCGGAGAAGTTGGAGCCATCGCTGGAAGACCTCCCATAGATTCTGGACGCATATGACTCGCATCAGAAAACAAAGTGGGCAAGGTCTGAGTTGGTGAGAGTGCGGCGCTGAGGCCCTCTTTATGGGAAGCAATTGACTGAGTACTCTCACGTTCGCGTTGGTCTTCACCGCTTTCACCGAAAGGCCATGCATCGTCATTTAGGTCGTCTCGAGAACCTTAATATATAGTTAGAATAAGATGGCAGCGGCAAACAGTAGATAATCTCGAAAGGACAGCGTAAAAGTCGGCATCCCGATACGCACCATAGTTTATAGATCTAGCTACCTCCCTATCAATTATATCAAATCCTCGAGCCGATCGCTTTCCAGCTACGTCCGTGTATGAATAGTACTCATCGCCTAGATCACTTGGTCGTATAATTGGCGAATTGCGATGGGATGTACGGCCCCCACTGACCTCGGAAGTAGCGGCACCATCGTCTCGGCTTGATCTCTGTGCCCTGAGGGCCTTGTTGAATTCAGCAGTCTGTGCTGCTTGGTTGAGGATTTCCGATGAAGTGCTAGGTTGCGTACGATCCTGATAGGTCGTCCCAGATATCTCATGTCTTGGACGCTGAACATTGCTGTAGTCTCTTGGTCGCAAATTATCCGTAGGAGTAAGGTTAATCATTGGCAAAGGAGCCAATGTAGCTGGGTTAATGCCACCAATTCCATGATCCGGATTTGTCGGCCCGTTGCTGTAAATGATCTCTCCGTGGGGTAGCGAGGTTAGAGAATGTGCATGGCTGGCTTCAGCCGCTGCTGCCTCCCTAGCTTTTGCCGCTCCTGGTCTCTTCTCTCCAGCAGCATCTTCCTCAGTAAAGCCTTGTTTTCTGGCCTTGCTTTCCCAGTAGTCGTCACGAACTCGCCTACCATTAACAATAAGTCTGCTCCCAAACTGCCGGAACATTGATCTAGCCGTGACGATAGGGATCTGGCGGGAACGATAAGAATATGGCAGAATCTCTCGGCGAATCAAGTCGTCTTTTTCTGCCTGAGTAGCAATAATCTTGTATAAGGATCGATACTTGTTAAAAAGAAGGTAAGAATCTCTATAGTTTAAAACGCGGGCACATTCTGTAGCGAGCATGAACAGCTTATCTCCTCTATTCGGGACGAAGAATGTCCGGCACCGATATTCTCGTCCGTCAAGTGGATGGCCAGTAGCTGTGACTTTCTTCTCGTCAGCGTCGTCATATTCACGAGGAATGTACTCGTCGCCTTCTGGGTTTAGCTGATTAGTGGTGTGGTCTCTGACTGTCGGGATGGCTTTGATGACAGTTCCTTTGGTTGGTGTTGACTTAGGCGGAGATGCTTGCGTTGGTGATGTTTGAGGTAAAGATGTATTCTTAAGCTGTGGTGTTTGCACTGGAGCGGGCGCCGGTTGAGATGGCGTCGGAGGTGGCTGCGTGGATGAGCGCGGACTCTCCAACACATTCGTTTTTGGTGGCCCATCGCGCTTTCGCGGCTTGGACTCGTCTGTTTCGTCTAACTGCGGAGTCTCGACCTCATGGTGGACTGTCTCAGATCCCCCTAAGGTAATCCCTAATACATCTTCATGTAACCGTAGCTTAGCTAGAGAGTCGTCAGATTCAGATACTGAGGGTTGCTGGCGTTGCTTAGGTGTAACATCAATCATCTCTGGTGGCTTGTCGGGTACATCAGACCCTTCGGCATCCATAGTATTCCCATCTTGACTTGTTCCAAGGTCAATCTAATCTATTCCAATATCTTCCTCCTCATACTCTCCATCTAGATCACTGTCTTCCGCATCATTGGTAGAAGATCCTTGGCCTAAGAGCCGGCTGGGCTCAGCCAAGATAGGCTGTTGCTCTGCAGCGATTATTGAAGTTCCATTGTCGGCATTCTTGGCGGCTAGCTGATCCCCGGTCTCTTTTATGCCGCCCACGGGAACCGTGTTACCGATTCCACGATTGCGCTTCTTGATGACATCCGCCTTCGATGACAATGGACGGACGACGCCATGGAGTTTCAGGAACAGCCCGCAAGCATTACAGAGTGGGTGGCCTTCAGGATTGCGCCGCCATATTGGAGTCCTCTGGGAGTAACAGTTTGTGCAGGTTGTTGGGATTGACCCCACCAATGAAAGACAAAAGGCACTAAAATCTCCTTCCGTGGCATTCTTGATGTCTTCTTCCATTGAGCGCTGATATCTAGCGTAGTAGCTCTCTTTAACCCGCAGCATATGAGCCCAGTCCCAATGCAAGCGAACCAAGCGCGATATCAAGAACTCATAGCGCGGCTCCTTGCCCACACCTGAGGGCGAGATTGCAGTTTCTTTCGAGGAAAGTTCCCGGAGGGCATGGTCAATGAGTAGTGCATCACGGGCAGGCTTATTAATAACCCCATTGAGGACGTGGGCGATCATCTCACCCTAGCCAGTGTCAGACTTTAAGTACCTTTTTTTTAAAAATAAAAATAAAAATTAGACAAGCAAAGACTAACTTACCACAACATTATTTGACTTTTTCAGTGCCGCCCTCGCAAAGTTCTCATTATGTTGACTCTCATATTGCCTCAAAACTTCCCTTAAATGAGTATCACTCCTTTTCAACACTACATTAAGCATTGCGGTCTCGCCACCTTGACTTGTGATCAGCGCGTTGTGTAAAACGTCTATATCATTCTCAATAGACATGTACGGCCACAAATCCGTTTCCTCCCGTCGCACGTCTCCTAGTACCATTAGTAGAGCAGCTTGAAACTTATCGGCCTTAAGCTCCTCTCTAAGCACGCCTCCAACGAATCCCCGTACCGCTTATCCCTGAATGCTGCTTTGATCTCACGGATTTCATGGTTCTCCCTTCCAATCAGGGCTTCTATTAACAACTCGCGTGGCGAAGAGCCGGACCGGTACCAGCAGTTGGCCCAGTACGCTTCGCTTTCCCACCGACCAAGGGTCGTCACATAGCAGATCTTACCGAAGTTACCAGAAACTTTCAATTTGATGTGCTCTGCTAAGTTAATACCTTTGCCCTGGACCCTGACGTGTAGTTTGTATGTGTCTCGGAGTTTGAGGACCTGCTCGTGAGACAGCGGAGGGAGGATACCAATAAAAACTTGCAGATTAGAGTCACTTTGCTCCAGAGCGCTCGAAAGGGCTACTACCTCATGGATCGGGTCATAAACTTCGATACGTGTCTTTATGTCGTCCGCTGCCCACAAACTGCCACCCTTGCCGGAAGATGGATAGGAATGAGCTGAAGTAGTAACAGTCTTAAAAGACCCTAAGGCGGAACGCGACTTGGAGGGATCTTTAGCAGCAGTGCCGGCTACTGCTACACTAGCCGCTGAGTTGACATCAGCTGTCTCTTCTTCCAGGTAGCCCCTCGGGATAGCGAAAAGCGCAAGCTGTTGCATATGAGAGCCGACATGATGGCGGAACTGCGCTGGGCTGACGACTATCGTTTCATTTACAGGTATGTTTGGATTCTCGCGACGCAACTTGATCTCCCAATCCTTGCAGAATGGACAGTCAGACGCAGAGATACGATCAGCAGGCTGCTGGCTAGCTTCACACACAGCCTGTAATTGTTCTTCGGTAAGATTTTGAGCATGCTGTTTCTGTAAGTGCTTCTGGAATTGGTGAAGGGTGTGGTAGGGCTCTTGAATACAGAACCCACAGTGCCACCAGGTCCGATGGTACTGGAGCTCATGCTCAGACCAATCGCGACGGTCAGAAAACAGCCTGACATCGCATTTCTCGAAAGTGTAGATGTAGGGCCGAAGGTCTCCGAATGCATGTTTTCTGATGGTGTTGTCAGCCTAGCAATAGAGAAGGTGAGCCAATCAACCAGCAATGAGGGGAGCAGTATAAAAACCCTGACATTCATCCAAGTAAATATACCTCATAAACAAGATGATGACCAACAGAAGCTAATGTAGCACGTTACGAGCTGGTGAAAAATAGATTACCTCCATGAACTCTCCTTCTTCAAGTCTTGAATAGTCCAACAAAGCGGGCATTCGAATGGGGATACTCCTTTCGCAACATCCGCTAATCGTGAGAGGTAGAGTTTGCCATCATCAATGTCGTCGCCCATAGACATGGCATACGACGTCTGTGATATGTCATCATGGAAGTCTTCTTCCATTTCTTCTAAAGCAGAAAGTAATAAAGTTGACGCATTTGTTGGTGCTAGAGTACTGGTAGCCCCACTGCGATTCGTTAATGCTGTCTTAGAGATCTGGTCTTCACCGCCCCAGTCGACAATTAACAGTTGCTCTTTGCCATCTTCCTGATCCTCTGGTGCCCAAACGTCTTAGGTTCCTTGCCTATCTTGTTTCTGTGTTCATGGGCGTAGCGCAGAAACTGTCTACGTTGTGTGATTGCTCTACCCAACCTTTGCTTCAGCCATTGGTTCTCCTTTGTTTCTAACAGTGGAAACTTGTGACCAACGTGACTGATGTCGAATTGCTCATTAAAAGGATTCTGCCTTGTGGCCAACGCTTTAGCAAACCGGTCTCGGGGGCTGGCGTTTCGGATGATAATCGAGAGTCGGAACAGGCTAGTAATGGTTTCTTTGACACTTTCGAAAATCTCTTGAGCTTCGGATAGCTTCGATGGCTCTCCTATAGTCTCGCTGCTATTCGAAATATTATCTAATTCATCGAATTCATCTTCCTCCTCATCGTCTTCGGGTGATGCGGCCTGGCGGTTGACTCTGGCGCCTGAAGCGATGGCATAAACTGTATTGCTGTCAGAGCAGCCCGGAATAGTGGAGGATCCGGAGACTTGCCATCCTGTAATGAATCTTTCAAATTTTCCAAGAGCTCATGAATGTGGCACGCTATCTTAGGAGACTGCCTCAATCGGTAGTCCAAAGAAGTCGGACTAGGAAGCTGCTGTAAGGCACCTAGGTTTCCTGCCCAAATCCTGAATCTACCACACTCATCTTCAATTGCAGATTGTGTCAGCCCCGAGAGCTCTTCGTGTTGACGATCTTTGAGGAGGGTACAAAGCCGTGTGAAGGCCTGAGCACAAGCTCTTGACGTTGTAGCTAGAGATGGGGTTGGAGACATCGTGCTGATCTCACGGAGCTCTAATCTCTTTCCAGGCAGCGGTTTGGACTCCACACAACGAGGTTTTACACGCAAAAGGAGGAATCAGGGAAGAGTAAATATTTTTTCCCATGATGCTGAGAATGATTTCCTTCAATTGAGGCCGGAAAACTCAAAGTCTGTTAACTGTTAAACCCAGAGGCGCAGGCTAGCTGTGGAGTGTAGCCCCTCGATAACGGCCCCCAATCCCCGAGGCTTGTATCCGACAATCTAATCCTTGGTCTCTTAGTTCGTCTTCCATGAAAAACTCTCAACCTTCGGGGATGACGTCCTATTTAGCTCTCACCATAGTTGCATATTCGACGGCGCTGTATGACACATCCTGGTCTCAACAATGAGCGGCGTAGAAGTCGTAGGCCTCCTGCTAGGGGCCTTCCCTCTGCTCATTTCTGCCCTTGAGCATTACCGTGAAGGTGCAGAGCTACTTTCAGACTGGTGGCGTATTCAAAGGGTATATAAAAAATGCAAGCAGGATATCGAGTATCACCGGATACTTTTTGAGGGTAACGTTGAAGAATTTTTGCTGCCACTGGTTGTAGATGAGGCTGAATTGAGGGTCCTTATGGCAAACCCAGCCGGGGAAGAATGGGAGGACCCAGAGCTTGAGAAAAGACTCAAAGAACGACTACCAAAATCTTACAATCTCTACCTGGACATTATCGGAGATATCAACGAGCTCATGGAGAAGTTGAAGAAGGAATTGGGTGTAGGCAGTGCTTCTTTTCAGAGCAGAGTCAATGAAGTCAGTCGAGTCGTGATGCTTCAAACGCTTCAGCTAACCATTTGATACTGCGTCACAGTCTCAAAGCTCGGCAGAGACCAAAATACCACGAAAGGACCTTTTGAGTATATCAAACGTTCAGTTCCAGGCGAAACGAATCAGATTCAGCCTCAAAAAGTCATCGCGTGACAAACTTTTTGGGGAACTCAAGGAATGCAATGACAGGATGCGAAACCTGCTCGAAAGTAGCGATCGGACGTCGGCGGTAAAACATGTTCGAGGAATGGCGAGCCAACGAGAGCAACACATGGCCCATACGAAATTAGGCCAATTCTGGTGTCATGCGAAGAAATTGCATCGCGCCTTGTCTCAGGCATGGCAATGTGGATGCACGAGTCATCAGGCCAGCCTTCAACTACAGCACCGGACAACAGAAGAAGTCGAGTTTGATGTGCTTTTTAGTATGAAAACTACACCTGGTGCTTGGGGTTGGCAGGAGACGAAGATAAAAATGCTCCAGAATGAACCGCTGTTCGACACTGTGGCCATCAGAGTTGCGACAACTGAGGATACGCCCGCGCATCTAGCCACACCGCAGCATCGAAGCATGAAGAGCGCCCGGCCTTCCGCTCTCAATAAAGCCAGATGGAATACAAGCCCGCAGTGTGTGCCAAACAGGTAATTTCTCTTTTGACGGCTTGATGCTCACTCTCTAACCTTCGCTCAAAGTTCCTCGACGCTCACTACGCCTCCAGCAAGGCCGAAGGTAGGCTGGACCACGCCTGACTTGCGCGCTCACTCAAGTCCAAACCTTCAAGAAATAGGCAAGATCATGGACCTTTGCAAGATCCTCTCCAAGCGACCGCCAACTTGCTTTGGCTTCCTCGAAGAAGACGATTCTCGCTTCGTCCTCTACCCACCGACGAACAACGAGAGCACCACCAACCTTACTACAATTACGCTAGCTAACCTCCTTAATGGCTCAACCCTCACTCGACGCCAACGTTACTCCCTCGCTCTAACCCTGGCATCCTCCTACCTTCAACTAAGCTCTACACCATGGCTCACAGGTCCGCTTTGCAAGGATGACATTCTCTTCCTACATGATAAGACAAACGACGACTCGACCCTCCTCGACCGGCCTTACATCTGCCGCGACTTTTCCCCATGTACCCCAGCTGACGCCAATCGCGCCCTCTCCACCCTCGGCATTAGGCTGCTGGAGTTATGCTTTGGCACTGCTATTGAATGTCACAAGATCAGACAGCAGCTACCCGCTGGTGATGCCATCTCCACTCCTATGCTAGATTACGCGGCTGCGCTGCAGTGGAGCCAGACGGTAAGTGAAGAAGCCGGTCCAGAGTTTGCAGAGGCGATTGAGTGGTGCTTGCATGGACAGGCGCTGCGTGGTGATGGTTGGAGGAAAGATATTGTAAGGCATGTCATTGATCCATTGGAATATTGCCACAAACAAGTGGCGCTAGGACGGTCCGAGCAGTGAATGTTACTGTCAGAGCCCGATTCTACCTTTGCAGGCTTGAAACACTCCCACAGACTCTACGCTTTTAATTTTCAGCGGTATCTCAGTTATAGGGATGAAACTTGAAGCAGTAAGTTATACTTAACTCTCGATCACAATATCCGTTAATCCGAGAGCATCGCAGTCCGGCCGTATGAAAGTTGGACAGTATTATTCGCAGAGCTTAGTGCTATCTACTAGGCCTTTACATCCCCAAGCGCAAGTAATCAGATATATGGCATCAAAGACCTATAAAACCGCCGCACGTACAGTAGCCTAAGCTTATAAGAAAAGCCTTACAGATACCCCTAATTTATGCTTTCCTAGTCAATCTGTTCGTTTCTACCCGCTTAGTTTATTATCAGGATGAAGTGCAGGGACAGCTTGGTGCATATGCTCTTCTCCGCTTTAGCACTATATATAGTAGACAGCCTCAAAGGCCTAGAAAGCATCAGCGTAAGTACCTTGACTTCTTCCAGCAGCTTTCATGAGCAACATATTCTATTGAGCTCGTACAGCAAGAGTATGAGCAATACCAATCCTCCACCAAACAGTCTTTCCCGCGTGATCTCCTTATACTGACTGCATCTTCCAGCGTTAGAATAAACCTCATCCAAATTGCACATAAATTAGTAGTCAAGCCCATACAAACTAGCAAACAAGCCAAGTAGACGCGTATGCTTGAGCAAGCGTACAACTCAAGCCATATATAACGAGAGCTCCAGTCCAGCCCACCCGCCATAAAAGCAACACCGATCTCCACTCCCACTCAATAAGACACCCGCCGAGAATATTAGTCCAAAGCCCCAGTCTAAAGGCCTAGTATGGCCCCACGAAAGGAAGCCTGCAATGAATGGAAGCTGCGCAAAAGCCTGCAGCGTCGGATCGTCGGTAAGTTCCCTGACCTTTCATGTTAGACCACCGGAGGTAAAGCTAATGGAATGTGTACGAGTAGCCAACGCAAAAGGGCTATACGGCTTCAGTCGCACCTTCAAAACCCTTACAAGCACCCTTAGGTCGAGTGAGAGCTGCACGGCGTTCTTGATTGACTGCACACACCAGGATAACCCAACTAATGCGCATTTAAACAGACTCAGAGCATTGAGAGAGATGCTGCAGGGGAACATCAAGCTTAAGCTTGGAAAGGAGGGAGTACTTTTTTTATTAAAGGGGCCGGTTAAGCCAATCGACCTGCATAGCTAACAAAGCTCTACTAAACACACTAGCAACTGAAACGGATAAGAACTATCCCTTCTATCATTTGACTAAGCCCTGTCTGCTTCCATTTGTTACCTCACCTTCCAACTAAGGCCGAGAGGCTAGCAGGAATTCTTACACTCCGATAACTTTAGTGAGCAATAGATGGCGTATAAGAGATATCCAAGTTTGACTGAATGGCTGTTTGTACATGCCTTCGCTCCGTCGACCTGTGCCTTAGTAAGAGCCGTAGTTCCTCCTGGTAGTGCGTTATGCCTGCTCTTCTGCCAGCACACTGGCAACCCCGTAAGCCCAGCCAGCAAAATCACATCAGCACCGCAAAGACCATGCTTACTTCCACAACGCCCAAACCCCAGTGAAGCTCGGACCTGAACGTCAGCATCATGTACAGATCAAACCGCAGGAGCGGAATGTATAGTATCAAAGTCAGTATCAAGGCTAGTATCAAGGTTAGTATCATAGTCAGTATCAGGGTTAGCACAGCATCAGCCCAATCACATCACATCACACATGAGAATCCCAAAAAGGAAAGAAGAAAACAGCTCCATCACATTGTCCACAACTGTCTAGGTGCCAAAAAAAACCCCCCACACACACAAAACTACCTGCCAACCAGACTAATCGGAGTACTCGACCTGCCCGCGCCCTGCCCCGCAAAGCCCGTTAAAACCCTCTGGACAGGGCTCATCGGGTCGCGCGTGGACGAATTGCCGCTGCCAGAGCCGGAATTGCTGCCGCTGCCCGCGCTGCCCTTGCGGCTGTTCAGATGTGGCGCGTACGCCGCGAACGGGTTCGACGACAGCGCCGCGACGGGCGGCGGCACGGGCCCTTCGTCCAGCGCGTCCGTGAAGCCGCTGATGTTCGATAGCATCGAGCTTGAGCGCCCGCGGCTCTCGCGGTACAGCGACCCGGGCGTGCCGCCGTTGCCGCCGGAGTGCGGGGCCCCGCCCATCGCTGCTGGAAAGTGGAAGGCTGGCAAGGCCCCGCCGAGCGCGCTGGTGCCGGGGAGCGCGCCCTCGGGCGTCGTGGGCACGGAGTGTTGCTGCTGCTGCTGCTGTGCTTGCTGGAACAGGACTTCGAGGTGCTGGGTCGTGTGGGCGAGCTGAATGTTCTGGTTGGAGTACTCGGTCGCGCGCCGCTCGTAGCCGTTGATGTTGCTGCGGTACTGGCTCTCGATGGACATGCGATCTGCGAGCAGAGCCGCGCGCTCCTGTTGCCTCTTTGTTCTGGCATTGAGTCCTTCAGTATTGGCTGCGATGAGTTGCTTGTGGTGTTCGTTGAGTTTAGTTTGGCGGATCTGAAGGCGTTCCCGTCTCTGCATGACGGAGGAGATTTCCGACTGGATGTTGGCAAGCTGGCGATTGGCTTCGGCTTTAGTGTGGTCGAAATCGTCGGCGACGCTTGATTTGTTGTCTCTTTCCTTTTGCCAGGCGCGTTTCATCGTAGCAGCCTCTTCAATCTCGCCTTCAGGAATGTCGCCCAACGAGTCAATCTGAAGAGCGAAGTCTGCAGCTGCATCATCAGCTTGACGAATGTTTTGATTGAATTGCAGTGCTCTTTGGCGCTGACGATCATCACTACCACCAGCAGTTGAGAGACGATTGCTCAAAGCGTCCACCTCTTTCTTGATAGTAGCGATCGACGTCTTGTGCTCTTTCCGGTTCCGCTTTAAGCGATTGCGGTGGTCCTGAAGCGTTTGGTCCGCCGCAGCAATAGAATTCTTCAACGTAGTTGTCGGTGATGAGGGGCGTAGAGTTTGATGAGTCGGGGTAGCGGCAATTGAATCTGTGCATTCCTATAAGTATAATCAAGCAAGAGGGTGGTTTTTTGGGGTTTACCTTGCTCGGCACTGGGGGCAGCAGAGGTAATAAGACTTGTCGAGCAGAAGATCCCATCGTCTGCGGTCCGCACAAACTCGCAGTAGTAGTTTGTCAGAGCTGTTAGACCAAAGATCTCTCCTTCCCACATGTCCGTTCCCTCGTCTCCCAGATAACTGTGAGTAGTCGTTTCCCGAATTCTCGTGGAACTCCAATCCGCCCCGTTGACGCGCAGGTAGAATGGCTTCGACTTATCAATACCCGCCCTCAGGTTTGTTCCACGCTCTTCACTAATCATTGCACCCAAATCCCCGCCTCTATACAAGCTGACCTTAAAAGAAATGTCAGTAGGTCCAATCTCCGAAATCCAAACGCGGTCTCCTTCTGCTCCAAAAACAGCGTTTCCAATATGATTAGCATCTTTTGCATTAGCCTCCCCAGCATCATTTGCTGCTTGGCTCTGCTCCATCTCCTTTAAAACAGTAACTTTTGTACTAGCAAGTGCAGCCCAAAATGGTTGCTGACTCCGAACATGCGTCGCCTGCTTCTTTTTCTTCTTCCCGTTCGTGGTCTTCTCCTTGTAATCGCGCGCTGCAGGCGAGGGTCCTGGCGGGCGACCATCGGTGCTCGAGCTGCTTGCCATATCCGTACTAGAATCTATACTTGTCGAGCTACTTCTAGGAGTTTGGAGAGGGACAGCAGCCTCGGGATCGGTTTTTTTGCCTGTTGGCATGGATTGGAATGACTCGCGTCGAGAAAGGGAACGGCGAATGATACGAACAACCCCTTGGGTTAGAATGTGTATGCCAAGTAAACTGCGAGGCCACCCGTGAGGTATAAAGAAAGATTCCTGATATGTTGGTGTAGTTGGTGGACTCGTTAGGAAATCAAGGCCGCCCCGGGAGAGTCCAGTCCATATAAAATGAACTATGTGATGACGGAGAGGCCTGAACCGGAAGAGGTGGGAGCAAAATATGATAACGATGCATAGAAAAATGCTATTCGTCGTCCCACCCCTTCCAGCGGCGGCGCCTCCAAGAGAAATGGCAATGACAGCTTGAGCCAGGTCTAGGAAGAAGTTCTGTACAGGGACCCAGAGCAGAAGCCATAATATGAGGATGAAGACGTCGGCGAAAACGATAGTGAATAGAGAAGGCGTCCCGCCGGAGCCTTGGAATATATCTGTTAAAGATGGTAGAGCAGATATGGCGGATAGTGATGTTCCGGTTTGTGGTGGAACGAATGTTAAGGTGGCGAAGAGGAAGTGTACGATGGTGAGAACGGTAGGGGGAAGTTGGAGAAGGATGATAAGGATGGCGAGGACGTCTCGCAGAGGACAAGACGAGAGAATGGTCGTAGTTAGAGTGAGCATGTTGCTACCCTTGTAGGCTGAAGCAGTCATGGTTCCATTTGCATCTATCCTACGGGGTGAATTTGGTAGCGAATGGTCAAGGGAGCCGTTTGTGTTCTCGTAGCGGCAGGCCTCCAGTCCATCGAGCGAGACCTCCGACACTGCTCTCCCCCTCCCATCAACATGCCTCCCAGATACGGTGCCGGCCATATTTGCATCTGCCAGTGTTCCATGTGACGGACCGTTTGGCGTGGCCGGCAACGTCATATGCTGGGTCACATCCGGAGGTAGCGGCGGCGTTGGTGGTTGAGCTTTTCCATTGACGTGTCCGTTGAGGACAGGATTGGACTTTTGCTTTTGTATACGCTTTCCGGGAGCCGCGAGGCCGTTCTCATGTCGTTTGTCGTGCTGGTTCGCCGCGTTCCTTTTGCCCTTCGGTGGCATCAGAGGGCCGCGTTGTACGGCTGACAGTCCCAGGACTGGCTCGACAAGACAGAGCAAGACGAGCCAAGCAGCAGGAACGGAGCCGAGGGGTCGGCGAGAGAGTGTCGACGGTCGTATTTTGTGTGACCAAGTGGTGTTGTGTGGAGGAGAAAGCTCTGCGGGAGGCAGATGAGATAGTGAGTTGAAACCTTGGACAACAAAGCGCCAGATCGGCAGCGGAATCTGCCATGCACCTGTTAGAAGTCGAGTCAAACACGATGGGCCGCGGGGACTGTGGAACATGGAAAGTACTGATGTAACCACCAATGGCCGGGACAATGATTCCAACAGCTACGTTTGGTTTCTTCCAGCAGTTTAAAATCAATCATCTACATTACAGACGATGCGTCGCTGCTGTTTGTGGGCTTCTACGCTTTCTATGTGGAGTCTCCCGCTACCACTGCGACCCGCGACCGCTACCGCTTCCCGCAGTGTTTTGCAGCACAATATTCCGGGCTCAGTATCAAAAGCACCCAAGTACTCACGCACACCACCTAAGCCCAAGCCCCCCCAAGGCTAGCAGACGGGTGCATCAACTCCATCATGTACGGTAGATCGCGGATTCGCGGAAGCCTAAACCTCTCCCAGCCACGCCGCTGTACACACACGACCTAAAAGAGCTGCGACCGTAGATCAGCGTTTTAAATGCCTGAAAGAATGTTCGGCTCTCTTTCCTTTTCGCAAATTTCTTACCAAGCTCACCCACCATTCAATTTCAACTCTTAATGCAACCTTGGCAGCGAATAACCCTACTCCAGATCGCTTGACCGGCCACTGCTTCGTTTTTTTCCCAATTTTCTAATTCGTCCATCCCAGCTGCGCTCCAAATCCAGTCGTAGACGACCGTTTTTTACCCCGCCCACTTTTTTAGCTCTTCTTTTTCATTTGCAGCACTCTAGGGGGGCCTGAGTAATATGCCTCGTTTTACATGCCCGGATATGATCAGCAGCGAATGAGCTGTGTCATGGCCTTTTTCAGCACCAGTGCACACCGCATAACGCTTTATGGTTGCATTTTCGCTGGAATTCTGCTGCGGATCGTCCAACCGTATTCATTCTCCTTTGATTTAAAACTCCCCTGTTCGCTGACCACAACTTACGTCAGAAAAAAAAAAGAAAAGGAATAAGAACTCCGTTCAGACGTAGTCGAACCATTTCTCCGTATCATTAATCTAAAACTCCAAATCTTAATTATTATTTGCTTTTCTTAGCACGAATTTCTCCTTCGTTCCTCCTTCCCTCCTGCCCCTCCATCAAGAGCCGATGCCTTGGTAGTCACAAACATAAGGCCAATGAGAATAAACCCTGATCGCGCTGAAACAGCAAATGGGTCACGCGCCCAACGGGGATACATGTCGATCAACAAAAGACACCACTGCTTGGAGCCGCAGCAAAGATAGGAAAACTAAAGTGGGTGAGATAAAGAGCATTATGAATTAGGGTTTGCACAACCCATATCCTCCTTGGCATCAGGCCGGTCCCAACTGCTCTTCTCCAACCTTTGTACCCTGCTGTGGAGATCTAAAACCCTTGCTCCATACTTTTCCTTTGCCTTTTCCTGCAACTCGAATGTTTCACGAAACTTATCTACCATGAATGGTCTTAATGGTATCTTTTCCCCCTTCTTGTAATCATACAATACGCTTTCTTCTTGGCATCTAGCCGCAGGCCGCCGATGCAGTTCTGAAAGGATTAGCACGTCTAAAGTGAAGTGGTCGGTGTCTTGTGTTGGCATCAACCGTAGCTTATGCAGCACGGTTACACGGTCCGGCCAGGTCATTGGCTTGAGAGTAGTCCATGTTAGCAACATGAGCATTTTTAAACGCTTACTCAGTAAGGAACGAGAATCCTACAAACTTGCAGTCCGTCCGGATGCTCCGCAAAATGAGTCCATCGCCAACTGGAGTCCATAGCTGACTCCACTCGCGTTTATGCGCGGGATCAAGGATGTTCGCGAAGTTATGAAACCAACCGATTCGGCCAGCCTCAGCATAGCGGTTGTACATTACATTATTGACATGACCTGTAGCATACATTAAGCTTGGGTCCAATGTTAGGAGACATGTCTCGATGCAATACCCTTGATCGATATTTAGCTATCTACAGCTCCTGATTTAGGAAGACCGGTTCGTCAAGGGTTGTCTCACCATACTGTCCTGTAGCCAACCGGAAAACATGGATTAGCTGCCGTGCTCCCGTGGTTTACGTGCCGGGAACTGGTAGAGCATACCATCTCTCCCCACACAACCTCTTGCCGGTAGAGGCCTCTTCTGTCTTTGCCTGTCAGGAAGCCTTCGCTCCCGGCTATCAATTCCCTCCAATCAGCAGCTATCTCTTGCACTATTGACCCGGCTTCTCTCGTTTGCTCTGGCTGAAGCCCAAACATTATGCACTTTCCTACTCGGGATTTGAGCTCAGAGAGCCATCGTGGGCTCAGTGAAACCGCGGCCGGCGCGGGGTCTTTCTGGGAAACCGACGAATAGCCCGCATGCTGGATTCTGGTTCGACTGAAGGTCTGCGTCGGAAGTGCGATAACCGACCGGACATGTCGAGGTCGCATGGCTGGTTTAATGTCTCCGCAAAGTATACCTCAAGATCCGTAGAGGGATAAAGGCATGTTTGACAATGGTGAGTGTGTCGTGAAATATAGTCCGTGGTCGGCCGAGGTGTGTGGTTCGGTTTACGAATTTGAAGGTTTCGGCTGCGGGCAATCCATCTCGACGTCAGAATGGGTCAAAGCTTCCGACTCCGTCGTAGTGAAAGACGGGCCAAGCATCAGATCCCTTCAGCCACCGCATAACCCTACTAATCCCACAGAATACGTACTGCATAGCCCTACCCCTCATCCTTGGCCTTTAAAGACACAATGGCTTCTCCCAATCCAAATTTGCGACGTCAAGTTATCCGGATATACAAAGGTGGAGTTCTCGGCAAATTGATATCCTCAGAGGCTGGTAATAACAGCTTGCAGAATTACTCTACCTGGGACGGGAATATCCATTAGGCTATGACTACTTCAGACCGCGGCTTCACAAAGCTTTTGCAAGCCAAGCAGATCTCAAAGACGAGAAGCAGATCAAGAAAGGCATCGAGAGGGCAGAATTCGTAAAGAAAGGTAAGCGCCTTTCGGACGTTGCGGCTATCTTGCGGTGAGCTGAGCTCAGATGACTCAGAAATTGAGGCATTGTAAGCACATAAAGCTTTCGGATTGATTCATAAACGTATTTACATCATACCCCGCCCTCAGGTATTACCTGAAAAAGTACCGCACCATACGCCGGCGATATGGAAAGACCTAGCAAACCTCTCCTTTCTGTGCTCCACCAGCGCCCTTTGCTTGACTAGTACAAAAACGACAGAATGTGAGTCAGATACAGTACGGCTACACTTTATGAGCCCACCACACTCCCACTTCCAGACACTCCCCACTTGAAGCACCCTTATTCTCTAGCAGATCGGCCATCATCCAGCCCCACCATCGCTGCCACTCTTCCTGGGTCTTCTCACTGACCTCTTTCAGCAGCGGCTCTAAGCTCTCAATCATCTGAATAACGACCAAAAGCGCAGTGTACCTTAGAGCCGCCTGATCTTCCGTCAGTATGAGGGTCTCTGTGGTGTTTCTCTTTCCTTTCACAGGCTCACTCTCCCTACGCTTCGTAGGATTCCTACCAGCCGTTGCCTCGCGTTCCCAACGCAGCTCGCCCAATGGAATAGCAACCCTCCGATAGCCTACATCACAAAGCGCTTCCGGCTCCTGCAGCAATATCTGTGTTACACGAGCACATGGAGTTGGTGTCAGCTTCCGCTTATCAAGAGCTTCTTGAATCCAAGAGTTTGAGTCTTGTAGATATTTGTTCTGGGCGGCCGTAAAGGGAGTTCCCGGTTCAATGAGAAAGGTTCCGGTGGAAACTGCACAGTCGTAATCCTCGCTATTCTTCCCGGGCGGATGCGGCGGATGCGGAAGTAGTGATCGTATGATGTGATCAGTTTCCCAGATCTCCAAGATTCCTCCCTTCTTCAATATTCGTATACATTCGTCGAGTATTTGTTGAGAGAGTGATCCCAAAGGGACCACAAGACTTAAATCCTTCATCACAACGAGGTCAAAGTCTGCGTCATCGAACGGTAGCGGTATCCTCCGCAAGTCATGTTGCACAAATCGCCAGTTGATGCCTTGTTTCCGTAAATCGCCGGCTAGATGGACGACATCAAGACCCGTGAACGACACATCCGTATAGCCGAGGCCTTCAAGATAGTCGTGGCATAACGATGACCAGTATCCACTGCCACACGCAATTTCTAGCACTTTTTTCGGTGGTTGTTTTAGGGATGGTGTCGAGCCTAGTGCTCGACCAAACGCTGAAGTTGAGAGGAGGGTGTGGAGGTTTTGTCGCTGCAGTTCTGGGAGGTCGCAGGGAAGAGGATAGGGAACATCGCGGAGGTAGCGGCGGCCGTGACGCAATACAAAGGGTGTTGAAGTGCCAACGCTCTCTTCTTTGGTGCTCTGGATCGAGGAGCTCGAGATAGAGCCCCGCGTTGCGTCCATGGATTGTCCTGGTGCTGAAGCATTGGAGCTGGAGGCTCCAGATATGATACGTCCCAACGCGTCAGTTGTGGTGAAGTCCCATTGTCTTGCGGCGTCGGTAGATGTCGGTTTGGGTCTTATCGACGGGCCATTGATATACCGGTACTGGGTTTCAGGTTAGCAAATGGACGGGGTTCAATACGTATCGTGGAGGAAAACCATCATCCATTCCGCCATGGTATCCTTGCCCCACTGTTTTTAGCGTCTGTTCGATATTATTCGCAATGTGCCTTGCCTAAGCGGTCAGATAAGCACGTGTGGCTGGGGATTCGCCTAGGGAGATAATTGAGCAACGGATGAGGAGGGTGCTGGAAGGGTGGCGCCTCGAAGGGAGAAAAACAAATAAATATGCATGCGACCCAATGTGTACAGATCCCGGCAGTATAGAGCCTGTTAAGTGCTTGACACTTTAGGTGAAGGTGAAGCACTATGAGACGGCCCAGCATTTTTGTTTGGTCAAAAGCCGAGGTTTGGCCTTTTCAACCCTTCCAATCACGGAGGGATACTGGGATCCATGGTCGTAAGTATCCTCTCACATCTGTTTTGGACCTATGACGCTGCGTCGCAGAGTGGAGAGACAAACGGAGACCAGACACAGAGCAGCAACAGATTCATTATCAAGCTTTGCCAGGGGCTAATTATCAGGATGTGGACGAGACGCCGCGCAACCTTACAAGCACAGGAAGTACATGACTGAGAGTGTGAGCTTGCTACAGACCATGAAAGGCGCAAGGGTTCTAGGCATCAACGGCCGCCGGCGAAAAGTGGTTTTGGATCTTCGCTGCGGGGAAAAAAAAAAAAGCCAGAACGCACTGCCCATGTTTCCAGCCGGATCACGTGACCATCTTGGCGGTGTGATGGAAGCGCTCACAACGAACCTCAGTCGGAGGGAGCCCAGCATCATCTACGACCGACTATTCTTCACACACGCCACTGTTGGTACTGCATATTGTCTCTCTGGATCTACTGAACACCATCTGCAGAGCTGCATCGCGTCCGCACGCTGCATCAATTGTATGTCCGCCTCTATGACACCTGAATGTCTCCAGTCGCACATCCCATCTCTATCCCCTCCATCCCCTCCATCCTAACTCTCAAAGCTAACCGACATGAATGCAATCCTATAGGCTATCAATAGAACAATAGTATTACAATCACCAACCTCTACGCGCACTAACCACGGCACACGCGCACACTTCCGATCCGGCTACACACCACACTCCGTTTACAGTCTTGTTAGTTCCTCTGGACACAAACGCAGGAGACACAGAAGCACGCCTTTAAAAGCCGCTCTGCGGCCGGCTATAGCTTTCAATTATTTATGAGTGCCGTCTGCTCGCTCGTCCATGTTAAAACGAAGAAGACAACGTCCTCGATCCCTGCCACTCACTTAACCTCCGATCCGAGCTTTTCTCTGGACTTCACCATCGTACCCACAATACCGCCTGGAGAATACACCGATTCACCCGGCGCATCACTTTTAGATGGCCGATGCTTATCACGGGTTCCAGCAGGGAGCCAGACCATCATTTTTCTCGCAACACGCCCAGCAGTCTTACCACTCCAGACACCTTCCTCAGCGCGCCGGGTCTCCTCCCAATAGCGGCCGAATACCTTTCAATACAGACACTCCCTCACCGACGCGATCTCCTGGCCCACAATCTCCCGCACACTACAGCATGTTCAACCAAGGGCACCAGCAACAAAGCCAGCATGTAATGATGAACGGCGGGTCAAGCCATCAGCGGTATGCCATGCAGATGAATCTGGGGAAACCATTTCAACAACACCAGAACCATCAGCATCATGGACATCAGCACCAGCAACATCAGGACCATAGCGGGGGTACGCACGGGGGCAGTTTCAGTAACCATCAACACACAATATCTAGTGGAGGGCTATCGAACGCAACACCACATTTCACCCCCAGTCATCTCCAGAACGGCACTCCTGGTAGTGTGCACAGCGGACTAAATAAACCACCGAATGAGCACTGGCAAGAACAACTGCAGCTTGCTCAGCGTGCAAGGGAAATGACACAATCGCATCCTCATGCCCGGAACCATCCCAGTGTAAACAAGAACGTGGTTGCCGGATCGACAAATGGACTTGTCAAGGAAGCAGAGAAGGAAGAACGGAACAGGGCAGTGGTAGAAAAGAATGAGGACGAAAAGGAGAACCAGACCTGGACAATTTTGGATTTCGGGGGGCAAAGCCTCAAAGTGATGGCCCCGGCCTTGTTTGAGTACACTTTTCTAACTAAGCTCTATCTGAACTGCAACAAACTTTCGTTTATACCACCAACTATTGGGCGGTTGAGGAACCTTAACCATCTTGATCTTTCGCTGAACGAGTTACGGTCTATACCTCCCGAGATTGGGATGCTGGTCAATCTACGTCAGCTGCTGCTATTTGATAACCACCTTGAAACTTTGCCGTTCGAAATGGGATCTTTATACCAATTAGAAATACTAGGCATTGAAGGGAACCCTCTGTCTGATGACTTAAAGTCAACCATTGTTGAACATGGAACCGTCGAATTAATCCAGTATTTCCGTGAAAATGCAGAAGGTGTGTTCTCTATATATCTCCATTCTATAACTACGGAATCCCGGATTAGGAAATGCAGATTACTAATATTTTGCAGGGCCAGAGCCTCCTTCGGAACGGGACTGGATTATTCTTGACGACACCCTTGTCGAAGGGCAAGAGACTTTCACGGCCCTCAGCTACAATACTTTGTGCGACAAATATGCAACCCAGTCTCAGTACGGTTACACTCCAGCCGTCGCTCTATCTTGGGAGCACCGGAAGGAGGTTATTCTTGCAGAGCTACGCGAGCGTAATGCAGATATTCTCTGCCTCCAGGAGATCGATTCGGAAAGCTTCAATGACTACTTCCGTGGAGCGTTGGCGCACAACGACTACAAGGGAGTCTTCTGGCCAAAATCAAGAGCTCGGACAATGGCAGAGAAGGAAGCAAAACTTGTTGATGGGTGTGCAACGTTCTACAAGAATAGCAAGTGAGTGTCTCACGATAACCGGAAGTTTATCCCATACCAGTCATACTTATGCAAGATCACAGATACATCTTGTTAGACAAACAACTCATCGACTTTGCCAACACTGCTATTAACCGACCCGATATGAAAGGCGAGCACGACATATTCAACCGAGTGATGCCTCGAGACGATATCGCAGTGGTAACTTTCCTCGAAAACCGGGAGACGGGCTCACGATTAATCGTCGTAAACGCACACGTCTTCTGGAATCCGGTGTTCAAAGATGTCAAGGTCGTCCAAGTAGCTATTCTCATGGAGCAGATCACTAAGCTCGCCGAAAAATACGCGAAATGGCCCGCTTGCACAGACAAGGTCCTGTACCGATATACCAATGGAGACAGCGATGAAGATCACGAGGCTCCAGACACTACCCAAGAGCCGAGCCCGTCAATGGAATACTCTAGTGGCGCTCAAATACCGTTGATTATGTGCGGTGACTTCAATTCAACTCCAGACTCGGGCGTTTACGACCTTATTGCGCACGGCACTCTGTCACATTCGCACTCCGATCTGGGCAGCCACAAATATGGCAACTTCACTAGAGAGGGAATGTCCCATCCCTTCAGTCTCAAATCGAGCTACTCAGCGATAGGAGAACTCAGCTTCACAAACTACACTCCAGGTTTCACAGGTGTCATCGACTATATTTGGTACTCAACCAACGCTCTCCAAGTTGTTGGACTTCTTGGTGAGGTCGACAAGGAATATCTTCAACGAGTACCTGGATTCCCCAATTATCACTTCCCCAGCGACCACTTGGCACTATACTCGCAATTCGTTGTAAAAGGCCGGAAAGAAAAGAAAATAGTAGAAGCCGACTTTGGGCCGCAACGGGACCGTGACCGGGATCGGGACCGACGGACATGATTCAATCACCCACCCTTTAAAATAAAACTCCTGCAAAGCTCCAACATCCGCCCTCCAGATTTATATCTTTCGCTAGTCATGGGTTGTGTAACAGGTGCATCTGCTTCTGTTTGGAAATATGCAATGTGGGCGTGGACGCGGAGTTTGATTCATCTCTTTACGGGCGTAAATCCACGGCGTGTTCGGGTTGTCTTTCCTCTATCCACTTCCGAGTTGATTGAGTGTGGCTTTTCGTGATCTTTTTCCTGGGGCGGCGGTTGGGGGAAATCATTTCAGGTAAAGATTATGGATGTCAATGGGTGAAACCCGGATTGATGGGTTGGGTGGTGGGTAGTACACACAAATCTCAAGCATTTTGTCTTCCATTTTTTTGTTGTTCGTGGCGGTGCCATTTTGCACTCTTGAGTCTTTTCTTTCCTATTCTCTACCCTTCTTTCACCCTGACCGAACCCATCATATCTTTTGCCGGTCTCTGGTGTTTGGGCCTTGGTCGGGTGTCTTGTGTTGTTTTCAAAAACTTTGCGAGTGTTCCGCTGTGACGTTGTATTAGATAGTCGGCATGTCCACAAAAAAACTGCCTCTCCCATCCGATCTGTGGTGGCTGAGATACGGTGGGAGCTTGTTCAAATCTCGAGGTTTCCTTCTCTTGACGTGGTATGCTTAAGAATCTGCACACGACTCAGATAACTTGGAAAGGATTTTACTCTTTACAGATCCCTTCTCATAGTAGGTATGCATATGACGAGCTCTCTTGTAAGGAATTAATGCACTCGACGGGTTGAGATACCTTTAATAGCGGGTATCCACAGTCAATTGACACGCTAATGATAATTTGCTATCCCTTAACCCGGTCCGTGTGGAACACCAGGATTAGAACAACGCGTATAGGCTTAATAGATTTAATCAATACAAACCATCAACTATGCCTTCCAATTGTACTTCCAGTAAGATAGACCTTGTTCAGCCGGCTCAATATAATGTTTAACTAAATTATGTTTTAATAAAGCCTCCCCCAGAGCCTCGGCCGTTGCCCGATTTCGAACCTCTCCACATTAGCTGTATATTCCCGAGCACGGCGATTTTAATGCTTTGATTTGATTGGTAAGTCCTTACGTGTGGGCGAATTTTGGCGGGTTAAGAAATAGGTTACCTCATTACTCTTCTCCAATAGACGTCACTCTTGTGGACAACAATTAGGAAGCAGGAAAATCCACCAGAAAACCGCCTCGCTTATATCATCCAACACCTAGGCAAAGATGTTTAAGAAACACCTTAAGCATCCTTAATAGATAATTTTCATGAAAGACTCTAGTGGTAGCTGATTTGGAGGGGGATGGGAGAAGGATTCACACCTTCCATCCCGTACACTAAGTGCGGGGCAGCCAGGTGCAGCCAACGACCTGCACCGCTTTCGTCATAAAGCTGGACGAGATTCCAACATTCAAGGCGAGCATTTGAGAAGTTTCGACCGGGTTCGACCCGTTTCAACTGGTAGAGCATATCTTTGCTCACACTCACTGCTACGATCGGCCTTTCGCTCTAAAAGTGCTCACGGCCGTCTCCACAAGATATCATTCTATACGCCCTTCCGCTCGATTACATTCAAGAACGCAATTAGCCCGTAATGGCGTCGAAAACGCCCGACATGTCGTCCTTCCTAAATCCATCTCTTTGCGCAAATACGGAGCGGAAGATCAACGGAGAAATCATACCCTGTCAAAATGAGGCGAGGTTTACGTGCAACAAATGCAAGCTGGTCCAGGTATGTTTCCCCATGCGCATGATGTACCGCAAGCTGCTGCAATTCGCGACAAGGAGAGACTTCTTACAGCTCGTGGGAAGAACGTTACTGACTCCAAATATTACTGCTGCAAAGAATGTCAAATCGCGGATTGGAAGCCGCACAAGGGTGTCTGCAAGTCGAGGTACCTCAAAGAACCGTATGCGCCTGGGTGGATGGTCGAAAATCGTATACCGGCTTTCATGGCCGGCCCGCCTCTAGCGATGTTCGGCTCGCTCCAGTACTTCTGGGGTAACATTCCTGCATTGGATCTGCTGAAAGTCAAAGAAAATGAAGGCGAGGAAGCGATCATGCAGCAAGATGTTGCGTTGCTCTTCGCAGCCTCAGGCGACCTGCGCAACGTTATCAAGACCATCGTTGGACTACCCGAGAGCTACGCAGGCAACTGCACCGTTGTCGTGAACGACCTCAACACCGCTATTGTCGCGCGCAACGCCATGCTGTTGCTGACAGCTCTTCACTTCGAGCCCGAAGTTGCCGCTCCGATTATGCTGCATTTTTGGTACTCGGCGATGCTCTCGCAGGCGATTCTTCAAGCGCTGCAGGATGGCATTCTTCCATATATTCACGACGTATGCAATAAGATTAAGGACAAACCCACTGATTCAATGCAGGCTAAGACTTTCGAGATTGGCGGAAGCTCGGTACGCCTGATGCTCAAGAAGTGGGAGTGGGTTGGCCTTGCGACGAAGTTCAAGGTTCCGGAGGGATTGAGCGCGCCTGAAGCTCAATCGATCCGCCGCTCGGTTACTATGACGAGAGTCGATCATATAGATCGTCACATCTACAAAATGTCGCCTGGTCGACGTGCTGGTGCGATCGATTTCCGCCAACACGGTGTTCTGCTGCCATTTGGCGCATCGCGCAAGGACTTCGCCATGCCAAATCCGTAAGTGCATCCCCAATAAGTCAGGCAAAACGACTAACCTCATGAAGGACATTCTTCAATGAGCGAACTTCGTGGCCTATGAAGGACGATGCGGATCCTCTTGATGGCTGGACCTACGATGAGTACATCAAGTGTGTCCCTGCAGCCAAGAACGACGTGTATGGTGCGTTCTTCTTTTATTTGCGCAACATGCTTCTCGCGTTCTGCAAGCGCGTCCGCTCCTGTAAGATGGCATTCCAGCTTCTGGCGGTCGATGCTGTGACTCTTCCGGACTACCTTAAGGACGTCAAATTCGATCGTATCGAGGTACGTTTGCCGACACAGTGACTGTAGCAAAGCTTCTGACAACCCTGAGGTCTCCAACATCTGTGACCGTGGCTACGTGGGCCCAGCAGTCACACTCGCTACCTTCTCTTCGATGCTGAAGGCGAAGTCCGAAAATCCCAAAGCCACGCTTCTCATGCTCTTCCTCAACGCTGTCCGTGAAGAAGAGAGCGAGTCCAGAGATAGTCTCGATCCAACCGCCATGGCGCACCGCGGCCGCCAGATCAAGAGGTACTTGGATATCAAGCAACCCATCATCGACGCTGCCATGGGCAAAGGGGGAATGAGTGCCATGCAATACATGACATCACCGGACTTCACTCTCGTTACAGACTCCTTAAATCTATGCGGCGACTTCGATGCGTACTTCAAGAGGTTTCTCAAGAGCGCTGATCCGCACAAGGGTACCTCTATGTATGATCTGGCTCGCCAACACGGGATGAGGATCAAGTCGAAGCATACCATCATCGAGCCCTGGCCCTACCGCCTGACCGAAAAGACGACGAAAGAAGAGTTCAAGGTCTTGCTCTCGGAGAGTACTTGTGGTCATGAGCGCTATATGGAGTTCGAGAAGGCGTAGTAGGAGGTGTGAGTTGTCAGCTAACGCATGCCACGAAGTGGATGTGCTTCACCCCTGATTGTACACTGTTCCTTGGTATCCTAGACAGACTGGAATTGGGGAGAGGCGACAGTGGATAATAGTCGTGTAAACCCACGTCCATATGTCGGCGCCGGCAATTGGTCGGGTTTTACTAACACACAGGTAGTCAACGAAAAGGTCTTTACTTGAATTCCATTCAACTAGCTCTGCGTGATCCTGTATCCGAGAGTAATGTCCTGTTCGAGAGTGACGGTGCCGTCTTCATCAAGAGCTATGGCACGCCATATGCGGAAGCTCGCCATGATCCAAAGGTCCTCTTTCCCCTTTCGCGCTATGTCGGATCGAGCGGCAGCGCCCTGAATCGTGTATGATGCGGAGGCGACGGTCGAAGCGAGACTTCAAACACGAATTACTCGCATACACTTCGCCTCAGGCGGGATTTTAGACCTGATGTGAAGTTCAGGATGGGTGTTATCTCATGAATCAGACGCTCCGCAAAAGATTTATTCCGGTGACACGGGATGGCGCATAGACTAACTCCTGTCAACTCCTGGACCAATTAGAATAGCGCACTAATATCAGCCCCCTGCGCACCCCTGCCACCAGCAAAAATCTTCTGTGGAGCGTCTGAGAGCTTATGGGCGTTGCTTTGGTGAGAATTGAATGTTTTAAAAATCAAATTTTGTGTATTTCTATGAGCCGTGTCCCAACCATAATATTTATAATATATATACTTGATATAATAGATTCTTTAGGTAATTGTTTATTTATAAATATATACTATAGGCCTATATCTAGAGTATTAAGGGGCGAGATACATCGTTGTAAAACGTAAGTTAGATTTGGATTTGAATGTTTGTAGAAACTTAACCAACTACCTATGTCTAACTTCTTGTATACTAAAGCTATGATATCTGTGACGGTTCGTCTACATAGCTACCATCGAGGCGTCGTCGGTCACGGATCAACGTTGCCCCAACGTTGCCCCGACGACCGAACATGTACATAGTCGTCTACCGCGCCCCTTTCTTCGAGCCCTTACCTTAGTCTATTCATAATATAGCCCCTTATTGTTGCTTAATCTATCGGATTGCTCCCACAGAAAGCTAGCCGTGATATTAGACTAAGGTCAACCCCAATTGGCCTATAGAGGCGACATAATACTAGGTCCAACGGTTAAACGCGTAGCCAGTTCTACTACCATAACTACAGACCAACCAACCCACTAAGCCCTGCTTAAGGCAGGCAATTGCGACAGCAGATTAAGCAGCTAAAAGAAGAGACTGCAGCAATTAGATTAAAAGGATCACCCCAATTATAATCTCAGTGGCAAGAGTTGCCTAAGAAAGCAAAAGAGACACTATAGCAAAAAGGAGCGCGTTAAGGCCTAGCGCGCTAGAGATAGCTACCAACCCAACGCTGGCAGCATGTAAGGAACCCATAGACGCGTCACTCGAGCCGCCGGAGCTCCAACCGTACTATGGCGAGATAGAGCTTTTAGACGATATAAAGAGCAAATAGGACCACCTTATAACACAGTTAGAAGATAACGAGAACCCTATATACTTTAAGATAGAGACTAAGAGGGAGTTTACAGCCGCAACTACCTAGAGCCTAGCCGAGATACCTATAACCGAACTTATAGAGGAGCTGAGGCTCCAGGGAATACAAAGGAAGGCGTTAGAACAGCAGGTCGCTATGCTATAGCGTCTCGCAAATAACCACGCGCACAAGGCCCTAGATGGAAAAGAGGAGGCTAAGGCAAAGATAGCGGAGCTTAAGGAGCACCTAGACAACAGGACAGATGAGCTCCGCAAGGCCAATCAGAAGATATTAAGGATGGGCCGCAAGGTTACTATATAAGCCCCAGATCAGGAAGATAGCAAGCAAGGAAGTATACCGTCACGGACAATACAAGAAGGGACACCACTCTTTTAGACGAGCAGTGTTACGGGTTTAGGACGCATAGTAAAGTTTCTAGACCCACCTACGCTAATAGATAGGAAAGAGCCTACCTATCACGCCTAGAGCGGCTATATACAAAACAAGCTTTAATTTAATATAGACTGGTTCTATTAAGACAACCCAGATTAGGAAGAGGATATAAAAGTAGCGTATATTAAGACACGTGTAGAAGGCAAAGCTTATAACCACCTCTTACCCTACCTAGAGGTAGAGCGCGATGCGGAACGCAACCCTACCAGTAAAGAAGTACTTAAGTTCCTAGAGAACGTCTTTAAGGACCCAGATTGCCGTATTAAGGCCCAATAGAAGCTTAAAAGCCTTAAAATACCGTACCTAGGAGACTTTAACAATTTCCAATCTAACTTTATACGGCTAGTAAATATCTCAAGGATGCTATAAGATTAGTAAAAAGAGGAGCTTTATAATAAGCTTTATAACAGCCTACGCGTCCAAATAGAAGTTAAGGTAGTAGACAAAGACTGTAGCTTCTAGGCCTATTGCAAGACTACCTAATAGTACGCCTAAGGTTTAAAGCAGACAGGCAAGGAACGAAGTAACCGCAGAGCAGCCTAGGCTAGTAAGAGAGCTTCCACTAGGGGCGCTAAAGAGACCAAAGGTCCCCCCTCTTCCTAGCAGCCTCTAACTCTAGCACTAGCCACAAAAGCGCCAGTTACCTACTTTAACTGTAGTAAGCAAGGGCACTACTCCAATAACTATACAGCGCCAAAGAAGATAGAAGCTAAAGCAATTAACCAAAACAAAGAATATAAGATAGTTACTAACTTAGCAGAGTTAGAAAACAAGCAGCTCTAGGAGAAGTCTCCTACCTAGAGTAGATCGGAGCAATTAACATAGCGCCTATACAGCTAAAGGAGATCTTAGGAGGCAAAGCCCTTATAATACTATACAGGATCGCGCTAGGTGGCGTAGCTCTTAATATAGTAAGCCTGCTCAACTCTGGCGCGGGCGGAGAAGCCTTTATACACTATAAGCTACGGCTGATTATCGAGCAACGACTGCAACCAAAGTTCTACAGGATTAAGGGACGAGGAGTTACTATATCTGGCCATAACAATCAGCAGACAGATATAATTAAACAGCTCTTTAGGGCTAACCTAGTTATAGATAGCCAACAAGTCCCCATATAGTTCCTATTCTGTAATATAGGCCGCCACGATCTTCTTATTAGTTATAGGTGGTTTAAGAAAACTGGGGCCCTTATTAATTACAAGTGCTAGGCCTTAGTATGGCGAACCAAGAGGAACTACCATAGTAGGTAGGATATAATTATACCAAGAAAGGAGCTCCTACCCCCGCTAATTAATAAGGATTACTAGAGAGACGTAGATTAAAGAGACGTACTACTAGATTAAGAGTCCAAGTCTACCCCCCAACACATCCTTAAACGTATAGTCGCGATTAGTGAACTTTAAAAGAAGAAGTCCTCTACTAAAATTAAGCTAGAGGGACAGGCTAAGCCAAAGCAAGCCAAGCGGACCTTATACAACTATAGGCATACTTGGAAGATTAATACCTAAGATATAATTAGGAAAATAGAAGACTAGCTCTACTCTAGGCCAGCTTTACCATTAAAGCTAAAAGCAAGAAGGCCTTTATCTGCTAGGGAGTTTAGAGTAGCAGACATCGCGCTACTTAAGACAAGGAACTTCCTATAAGGAGCAAAGCGTAAGGATGTAGTAATTGGATATACCAGCCTCTACAAGATAGACCAACTAATAGAGGACAAGAAGGGACAGGACGCGCTACCAGACAATAAAAAAGAACTCCGCCAGCTTATCTATAAAAAGCTACCACAGCCCTATTAAGAGTACGCTAACGGTTTCTTAAAAGCTACCTCCAATATACTACCACCGCATCGCGAGAGGGTGGACCATAATATTGTTCTTAAAAGCAGCAGTAGAGAACTAGCCCCTAGCCCGCTATATAATATATTATTAGAACAGCTAGAGCTAGTTAAGGCCTACCTACAGGAGCACCTATAGAAGGGGTTTATTATACTAAGCGATGCACCCTTTACAGCTCCGGTCCTATTTGCTAAGAAGCTAGGAGGGGGGTAGTAATTCTACATTAACTTTTAAAAGCTTAATATAATTACCAAAAAGGACCGCTACCCGCTACCATTAATTAAGGAGATGTTAACCAGGCTATTAAGAGCTAAGATCTTCACCAAGCTAGACGTTCGGCAGGCCTTCTACCATATACGGCTAAAGGAAGAGGTAGAGGAGTTAACCACCTTCTATACAAGATACAGATTATACAAGTACCGTATCATACCCTTTAGACTATATAACGGCCCTACGTCCTTCCAGAGATTTATTAATAACGTCCTTTTTAACTACCTAGACAATTTCTATACAGCCTATATAGACGACATCCTAATCTACTTGGACGACCCGCTAGAGCACAAGGTTTATATTAAGAAGGTCCTATAAAAGCTTTAAAAGGCAGGCTTACAAGCGAATATTAAGAAGAGCGAGTTTAACATTACTAAGACAAAGTTCCTAGGCTTCATTATTAGTACTAACGGGGTCATTATAGACACCAACAAGCTATCTATAATTAAGGATTGGGAACCCCCTACCTCTATAAAAGGGGTACAATCCTTTCTAGGATTCTATAACTTCTACTAGGCCTTCTTAAAGGATTACGGCCGAGTTATACAACCGCTTAATAAGCTTATAAAGAAGGGAGCATGGCACCTACTAGGGGAGGAAGAGCTTAAAGCCTTTAAGTAAGTTAAGGCCCTTATGCTATCTGGCAGCGTAATCAAGCACTACTCACCGTTCCAAGATACCCGCATGGAGACGGACGCGAGTGACGGAGTAGTAGCTAGGGTGCTAAACCAGCTGCAAGACAATAGGACCTAGAAGCCAGTAGCCTTCTTCTTAAAGATAATGTCCCCTATAGAGATGCGGTACGAGATCCACAACAAAAAGATGCTAGCGGTAATAAGAGGCCTATAGAAATGGCGAGGTTACCTTATCGGCCTCCAATATACACCCTTTGTGGTAATTACAGATTATTAAGCCCTTAAGTACTTTACAACCAAGAGGCTGCTAAGTCCATAGTAAGCCCACTAGGCAGACCTGCTAGCTGATTTCCATATATAGATTACATATAGGCCAGGCATAGCAATATAGTGGCTAATACCCTATTACAAAAGCAAGAGGACCTAAAGACACAGAAAGAGAAGGACGTAGCCGCACGCACTATATACCTAATTAACCCCGCCCTTATAATTGCTACACTAGAGTCAACCTCCAAGGACCCCCCAACTGCAGCAAATCACGAATAGGAACCATATAAGCTGGTTAACCAGATCCTCTAGGCCAATCAAACTAGCGAGTCGCTAGTAGGGCTACATTAGCTAGCTAAGTAAGACTAAAAGGGCTAGAAACTCCAAAGAGGACTACTAACCCGCTTTAGCAAGCTAATGGTCCTTAATACTAACTACCTCCGTACCTACCTTATTGTAGAGGTACACTCCCGCCAGGTAACTACTTATCCAGGCAAGACAAAGACTAGGAAACTTATAGCAGACCAATACTATTGGCCAGGGCTACCCTCAGACTGCAATACCTATATAAGAAACTGCAGGACCTGCAGAAGGACCTATATACCCTATAATAAAACCCCAGGCCTACTGCACCCCCTACTAATTAGTAAACGCTGCTGGCAGCACGTCTCTTTTAATTTTAAGTCCTTCCTAACAGATAAAAAGGGCTTTAACAACGTCTTTATAGTCATTAATTAACTAGGCAAGAGAGCCTTTTTACTACCCTACTATAAAACTGCTACTGCAGCTGACGCAGCAAACCTATACTACCAACACGTCTGGCGCGTATACGGCCTTTTGGAGACAGTCACATCAGATTAAAAACCCTAATTCATTTTAGCCTTTATAGACGAGCTATATAAACTAACCAGCATTAAGTAAAAGCTCTCTATATCTAGTCACCCGCAAACTGATGGTAATATAAAAGTACTAAACCAGTACATTAACTAATGCTTAAGGCCCTTTATCAACCACTATTAGGATAATTGGTTAGAGCTTCTCCCCTATATAGACTTCGTACAAGCAATCTTACCGTATAAGTCTACTAGCTTTGCACTATATAAGCTAGAGCTAGGATTTAAGCCGAGGCTCTACTTTAACTAGGAGGAATATACACGAGCAGCCTTAACGCCTTATAAGAAGCTAACACGATAAGAAGCTCAAGTTTTTGCATATAGAACCTAGGACGCAGTTAAATAGGCAAGAGACAATCTGGCTAAGGCCTAAAAGCAGCAGATAAGGCAAGCTAATAGGTACCGTTGCGAACCAGACTTCAGAATAGGTGATTAAGTATACATTACTAGGAAGGGCTAGGCTACTAACCAACCAAGTACCAAGCTAAATAGACAGCTCATAGGGTCCTACAAGATTCTAGGCATAAAAGGACACTTATACATTATTAACCTACCCCTAAATATAAAGATGTTAAACGTCTTCCATGCCGATCAACTGCAAAAGGACCCAGATAACCCCCTACTAGGCTAGAATAGGGAGCTAGAGGAGCTAATCCTAATTAATGGCGAGCTAGAGTACGAGATTAATAAGATCCTTACTAGTAGAACCTACCACGGAAGGCTACAGTATAAGGTTAACTGGGTAGGCCACAACCCGGACAACACCTGGTATAACGCAGACGGCTTTATTAGCGCCCCCTATAAGATTAAGGCGTTCTATAACAAGAGACCCCATAATGCTAGACCACCTGTACAGCTAATACAATGGCTAGAGGTATATTACAAGGACGTAGATCTAGAGCCCTTAGAGAAAGACAATAAAGCAAAAAAGGACGGAAGGGCAAGACGGATAAGGAGAGCCTAACTATAAGGATCAAGGGCAATCCTCCTGGCTTAAAGGGGGGTAATATGACGGTTCGTCTACATAGCTACTATCAAGGCGTCGTCGGTTACGGATCAACGTTGCCCCAACGTTGCCCCAACGACTGAACATATACATAGTCGTCTACCGCGCCCCTTTCTTCGAGCCCTTACCTTAGTCTATTTATAATATAGCCCCTTATTGTTGCTTGATCTATCAGATTGCTCCCACGGAAAGCTAGCCGTGACAATATCGCTATAATATAGAGGCGATAGAGAAGATAAAGAGCTTTTACCTTATAGTATTTTAGAGATAATTAGATATAGAGAAGTATATAAGGCATAGCAGTGAGGCAAAATTATAATATAATTTTAAAACTAGACTAACTACCTATAACTATCTTCTTATAGAATAGAGCTATAATATTACTATAACGTAGAGACGATAGAGAAGATAAAGAGCTTTTAGCTTATAGTATTTTTGAGATAATTAGACGTAGAGAAGTATATAAGATATAGCAGTAAGGTAAGATTACAATAAAAAATGCAACTAACAAAAAAATGCGACCAATGAGAAAACACAACTAACTAGAAAACGCGACCGACTGCCCATATCTAACACCCTATATAATATCGTTATTTAATGTAATAGATAGAGAATCTAATGAGCTCCTACCTTATAGTATTTTTATAATAATTAGACGTTATAAAAGGGTCGAGATATTGCATTATAATAGAAGAGTTGTTACCTAACAAGAAACAATAAGTTCTTATATAAAGGGCGCCCATAAGCTCTCAGACCCTTGGGGAGAAATTCCTCCTGGTGCGATCTGATTGGTTTAGGAGTTTACAGGAATCCACAGGACTAGGGTTCAGTGATCTAATTGGCTTAGGAGTGATGCTAACCCTTAGCGTTACGCCGTGGCGCAATTTCTCCCCGGGGGTCTGATTTATGAGATAAGATGGGTGCCAATTTCTCAGCTTATATCACGTGATCTTCGCTCGGCCGAGGCATCATCATCCTTAAGATCAACTAGTTACCGCACAATCTCCTTGAAGTAGTTCTTGCCCTTCCTTGAAAGAAGAGCTAAACACGCGAACAAAAACGGGAGATGTGAGCTGATGTAGCGAGCGCTCCCGGTAAAGGTAACCAATGCGGAGGCTAATCTCCTGCGATGAGTGAACGCGAGCGGCATTTTGAATCCTCGACGTCCTAAATCTTCTTTACATCCTACTGATCGTAAAGAATGGGAAGCGTGGAATTATACACGTACAAGGCTACAGCCTAGGTTTGTCTTTGTTCTTCGCTCTTAAAGACCTATTTACATAGCATTGACACATCACATTTGAATCTTATCTACCTTACCGTTTTGCAAAGTTGGTGGCTGGGTCAATCGCATGGTAGTATAGCCTTGCAATCGAATAATTTCTGATATCTAGTACGGCGCTCCTCGAAAGCTGTGTCCGTGACCAATCAAGAAGCTATACGTATGCCAGGCTGCGACAGGACAGTCCTAGCGATTATAGTCTCGTTGCGAAAGAGCAGATGATTTGGTTTAGGACATTTTGGAGCGGATTATTGGGCCGACCCGCACTGGCCACACCCTTGCAGCATCGCGGAAAATAGTGTATAGGAGCGAAGACAGCCCATCATCGTCTGCGCTTGACGGAGTAATCGTCGCCACGTAATGCCATATAGGCTAACATTATAACCCTCTGCTGCGCGCCTAGTACCTTGCGATAATTGTTCTCATCATCATGTCCGCCGCTTGTGTTTGTCGCTGCGCTCCCCTTCATAGTGCCTTGCCACGCCTTGCCGTGATCGTCCTCGCTGTTGTCGTGCTTGTCGTTGTGCCCCGCCGCCGCCAACGCTGTGCCAATGGTATAGCCGCAAGATAACAGAAGCAGTTGTCACCCATCAAGGTTGGTTGGCGAGGGTAGTAAGCTGAGAGGACGTCGTCGAGGCACAAGCGGAACGGGTAGTGGAGGAAGCTACGGTGGTTCGAAGCGCGGAAATCCTGCGTCGACATTAGCGAAGGATCAAACTCAAAAGAGCGAGATGAAGGTCGCGGATGCCCGAAGCGCATGTTCCTTGCACGAAGACCCAAGCCATGCTGCTTCGGCAACGTAGCAGGTGTGCAAGGTGTGAACGTGCGAGGTCGTGAACAGGGCAACGAGACAATCTGTAGGGGGCTAGAAGGGTCTGTCGGAGCATCTCAGCAATAGAGAGAGCGTGATTTCGAAGGCAGCGGGACGTTAGCTGTCGCGCAAGTTGGGAATCCGCGACCACTTCGAGTACGTTGGCGCTTATCGGGCGTTCCTCGGCCTGCACTGGCACGCAAAGAATACGCGCAGCCACAGGCTTGACAGCCACAGGCTGGGCGATCTGATAACCCATGTTAGATTACATCGTAAGCCACGCCTAAGACGTGCGGGGTCTTGCTGCACTAGCCCAGACTAGTAGCTGCTTGGATTAGAAGTACCATCGTAGGTGGCGACCTTGTATAAATCTTCGCGCTATATCTGATATAAGGCTGATAATAACTTCCTAGCACCGTAATAAGACCTGCAGGCTTATATAGGACCCTTCTGTGGGTTTGAACAACAGGAAAAGCTTAATAGTGGTGCTGTAGCGAAGAAGGTCAGTTTCGTGATAAAATATGGCTCTCTGCAAACTAGGCGCGGAAGGCGTTAACGCAATAGTAATTTTTACTTACGACAGTGCCTACATATTTAAGAATGCCTATACTTTACGACTATTACAATTATCTAGCAGATATAGAGGTGTGCGTGAAGTCTAAGTTGTTTAAAATCAAGATACCTGTGTTTCTTTTTGTTCAGGGGGGTTTTCCGTTACGTAGGGATTGATATTAGCTTTCTCTATTATAAGCTCTGCAGCTCTCACTATATCTTTCACGCCTCACCCGCAAAGCTATTCCTTAATCTTCCAAACTCCAACTTACAAGGCTATTCCTAATATTTTCTTCTTCTAAACTCTTCTCACTTCAAAAAACAGTATCAGTCACTCATAAGATGCAATCCAACATTATCAACACCATGAGTCTAAGCACACCTGAACCTAAACCATCGTGGATGTAGGTCTTCCTTCTCACTCATGCGCTCATCGCTTGACTGAATTTAACTTCTAGCAACCTTCACAGGACAATTGTCATAGTGCAAGTGGGTCCAGACTTACAGGAGTTTCACCTCTACAAAGAGCTTGCCTGTTACTACTCCAGCTACTTCACCAGGCTTTTCGATCGAGTGCTGAGCGCTGGCAGCTTTGCCGAAACGGAATCACGGAAGACGAAGCTCGATGACGTGGCCGTCCCTTCCTTCGAGCTCTTCTTTCAATGGCTGGAGAGTCAGCGTTTCGATGAGACTGGACAGGCCAAGTGGGAAGACTTGGCAGATCTCTATATCCTCGCAGACCGGCTGGATGCTCTACGCCTCAGAAACGCCATTATCAATGAGATTCACTCCCGGCGCTGCGTAAAACTCGAACGAGTTATGGCACGCAAAATGGACAAGCTCGCCTCGCAGACCCACAACGGAAAGCTTCTGGGATGGTTTGGAGAAGGCTTCGAGAGCTTGAGTCCAACGCCGATGGAGATCCATGGCCACGTCTCGGGCCAACTCCCGGTTCAATCAAAACTCGTCTAGTATCTAATCGACGGCTTCACGTACTCGACCATATTGCTCACCAAGTTTGGTAAGGAAGCAGAAGCCCTCCAAACAATCCGGAAGACATGTTGTTCGCAATCCTCCTCAGAACCGCCGACATGTTACGCCAAGTATTTTGCACTAATATCCTGGGATCCTCCATCTCAGATGGCTTCACTGCCGATCATAAGCCCGATATACCGAAGAACACGCTCATCGACCTCATTCTCATTCAAGTTTCCATAATCAAGGCTCGCGATGGCCCGAATTGCCTTCGAGCTAGGATCATTGAGAAACACAATTTGTGCTCTTACCATGATCACAAGAATAATAAAGAGCAGAAAGCATGCGCAGAGGAGTTTCGCAAGGCACGAACTGGCATGGTGTGGTCTGACATCCGCCGCGTCAGAGATGGTAGTAGTGGGGGCAAGAAGAGGAAGCTGGATATTGAGCAGGGTGGAGACGCTTAAGGTATCTAGAAATAGTGGAACTTGACGATGAAATGGGCGTCTTCATCTCGCTGGGGATAGCTTGGTATTGTCATTTCTTGCGCAGAACAGGTGCCTAGCCTTTTTTTTTTTTTTTCATATTTTACTGCACTATTAGAGGATGCAGTTTGACGAATAGTGGCGTACCCGGTTGGGATTTGTTGTCTTCGTGAACTGAGATAAGACTATTGACGACTTCGCGTTCACTGATCAATGGAGAAGATACTACATTGAAGTGATCGTAGGCAGCTGTGATTAGTTATTAAATATTGCTTTAAGTTTGCAAGGTTTTGTGGGAATGTTGCTTTTGGGGTTAATCGTTTGTTGAAGTATAACTAGCAATTGCCCTTTCCCGCAACAGCCATTTCCCACAATGCTTGGGATAAAGTGCATTACGATCATCCAGCTCGCACGATCTCCTAGCTCGGACAATCTCCTACTGCATAAAACGCCTGATATTATTAGGCTAGAGGATGTTCATGGCTTCGCTATCAATCGAGCCTTTAACACGTCAGGTACGGATCCTTATCCGGACTTGCCCAACCCAACTTGAGAGAATCTATCTATACTAAGTTAATTAAGAAACTCTGGGTTTAGTAGTTTAATAGCACTAATACTATAGAGAAAGGTGTATGCATCATTTATAAGAGCCCGAACGAACTCTTGCAACGCAAAGGTGCCCAGCGCAACGGAAGCGCACCTCGCACCGGCGTCCACTTCGGCCTCGGTGGGATCCCCCGTTCTAGCCGCCGAGTTCTGCGTTCGTTAGCGCTGCACTATTACAAAGGGCGCTGGTGTTAAGATTCTGAATGTGTTATGTTTTCATGCTACAAATCCATAACACTATTGTTTGGTTGCAGCCGCCAGCTGATTCCTTGCTTTTTCAAGCACCGACTTCATCCTGGAATACAGCCCTCGATCCTCATTCAAAAACCGCTTCCCACCAGGAAAGACAACTCTGCGTAGCTCTTGTATACAGGGAATCAATGGCCTACAGTAGGGAGTAAAGCTGTCGTTCACCTCCTTATTAAACTTGTCCTCCTCATCAACCGTACCTTTCTTTTTCTGCGCAAGTCCTTTTGTGGACTCATAATTCCAGGACTCATATTCCGATTTACTCCTCGCTTGACTAGGGCCATTCCAGTGTACACAGACCCAGAAAAGCACCCAGAAGAATGACTCCAAATCATGTATAAAGCTGTGATCTTCACCATAAAGGACGCCGATTGCCATGAATACCTTGGTGCCAGTTTTGCTTAGCGCGCCCGATGCCTCCTCGCGGTCAATTTCGATGGCAAGATCGAGATCAATCAGGAAACCGTCCTCTTCTGCCTCATCCAGCATAACATTTCCGACGGATATGTCACGATGGAGGACTTTCCTTTCTAGTAATGACTCATGTCCTAAAACGGTTAGCAAAGGTCGGAATTCTACTAAACTCGACTGACCTTTAATCCCCCCCAAAACTCCGGTAAGCATGGCTGCCGGCGAGCTCGCATCATAGATGCTCTTTCCTACGCGGTTCATTATTAGACGACGATGTACTCGGTTTCGCCACGGCCGCGTTTTATCCTTTTCAACCGGAGAATCCAAGCATGACCGTTTTGGATTTGGAGTTTGCATCTTTGGACGGGAACTTGAGGACCTCTTCCGCGTGACGGTTCTGCTTCCACCTCCGCCCCGGCTTGTAAGCTCCTCAGCTATTGGAGCCTCAGATATGGACAAGCCTCCGAGTGGCTCAGAGCCTCCCCGAAATGCATACTTCCCGTCTTCGTCTCTCAGTCCTTTCCGCAAATTATTGCGAACGTCAACAATAGCTCCTCCATCATAGACCGTTTCGTGATAGTAGTACTCTGCCACGTTTTGGACTCCTGCTTCTGTCACCTTTTTAAGTAGAAGGCCCTCCTCAGGTCGTTCCTCATACTCCCAGGAATCTTTAACGGCGAAGGGAGAGCTCAGTTTATCTTTGTCACGGTAGGCTCGCCAACAGGTTGTTGCTCGACCTGCCATACAATGCTGTCGCTTTATAACTTTATCCAGGTAATGTTGCTCTAGCTGGTGATTCGGCCTAATTTCAATATACTTACCGCTGTCGTTTTTATGGATAGTAGGGTCAAATCCAAGCTCTTTCTCAGTCATCCACAGAAACCCTAAGATTGCAGATACGAACGTCAGCCCGTCCTTATGTATATTAAATGGTCGCGATGCAATTCCTCCGAGTCGGTCAATTTCCCACAAGCGCATTATAGAACCGCAGAGCGTAAAGCCGATAACGGATCGACGGGTATCTTGCGCGGAAACCATCTCCCGAGCATATCGGCATAGATCAAACCAGGTGCTGCTGCGAGTATCCTCCAGCGGATTACTTTTCAGTTCACCTGGAACGAGAATGTCGGACCAGTTACCAGGCAGATCGTCATTGGCATCTCCAGGCGCAGCTTTTGAAGCCAAGGTCTCATTTCTCCGGTTATACATGATGCCAACGTCCAGCTTCCGTTTGCTAATGGATCCTGGGATAGGCTTGTGTGGTGTGGTAAAGCATCGCCGACGCGTTGGAGGTTGGAAGCCTTGTTCGTCTGCAAACTGGGTGAAGTGGTTGATGTGCTGACGGAGCCAGTTTAACACCCTAGACTCCTCGCAGTCCTCCGGCCACTCGATCCAACCCACGTCTTCTTTGTAAAGCTGAGTTCCTGCTTCCTTACACCTCTCCAACACAGCTGCAGCCATCTCACTAAGCCGTGGGATCTCACCAAAGAAGGCATCGAAAAGCTCTGAATGGTTGATTATAAGATTGCTTTCCAATTCATTCTTCAGTATTGGATCGACGTGCTTCCTTAGGTCAGATGTGTCTGTAAAACTGCCTGTACTAAATGACCAGGGTGTCTGCTGAAACGACGGAGTAGAGGATGCGCTGGTTTGAGGAGGAGTTGTCGGATGATAGATTGGTTTTATACGCGCGATGAGATCGAGTACAGCAGTCCATATTTTTGTTTCTTCGACTTGAGTGATGCTGACCTTCACAAGCTGCGCGGTGTGCTTGAACTCCATTTGATTCGATGACAGAGTCGCATATAACGAGGCAATGTCCCGGCTAAGAGGGATTTGCTCATCTTCGGAACGAAGGGCAGAGGCAGCGGGAAGATTAAGGAGTGTACCGATAAGGTTAAGAGCTAGAGGTTTCCCGACTGCATTTGTTAGCCATGTGGAACACGGCTGAATTCTGCACTTACCTGAATCTGCGACGAAGCGCTCAAAACTGGCCAGCGGTTCTTCAGCGTTGGCGTCGGGATACGCCGACTTGAACGTCTCACGAAAGGAATCAAGTTCATTTTCGATGGGATTAGCTTTGATAGCTTCAATTTGGCTCTTCGAGAGTCGTGCCATGAGATGTAATGCCCACACGGAATTGCGACGGAGTGTGAGAACGATGGGGACGAAGCGAACGCGAACAGGCATACGCGAATAAGTAGTGGGACTTTTGTCAGGGAAACCACTCGCTTATTAGTGTGTTTACCTACCAAAACAAAGCTCGTTCCCCAATGCATAGTACCATATTAAGGCTTTAAAACGCCGTAGATTTAATCGCGATCGCCGCTTTCATAGAAATCAAGAGCTTCATAAATGCTGTTGTGAGAAAATTGATCGTTCTGGAGAATCTCTATCAAATTTGGGTGGTGTCCCACGACTTATTCGGGTGTGCCTGATGCACAACAGCGCAAGGTTACCTCGTACCCAGACGATCGTCTGATAAGACTTAACGTGTTACACCCCCCCCCCAAAGAGAGACATACGCGTTTGTACGCGCCCTTCACTTGACTTTTTATCAGCGAAATCAGATACCCGCGGCGCGCGCACAGGAGGGAGACACAGAAGGTTGCATACCCTGCAAGCCACCACCTAGTTAAGCCACCTCAGAAATAGTTAAGTCACCGCTTCTGAGGTGGTGTGGCTTCACGGTGAAGCAGCGCTTTCTCAATCAGGTCAGGAAGGAGGTCGCACGACGTGGAAATTACGAGCTAACGTTGGCATCGTTAGATGGAGGGGTAGCTCTACCAGCAAGGTTACAATGGATGACACCGAGTACAACCATAAAACCAGCCCGAGGTACCCCGAATCTCTATATCCAAATTCCACCCTATTTCCTCTCCCTCTTCCCTCGCCACTCCATCTCTTCATTCCCCTCACAAGAAATCCTCCAATTGATCCCTCAATCCATCAGCAACAATGACCAAGGAAGCAACAACCGAAGTCGTCATGATCCCCCTCCTCCCCGGCCTAGACCTAGACACCGGTGACGCCAAAGGGATCTGGGACTCCACTCTCAGCACCATCGCCGACCAGCCAGGATACCAGAAGGTGTTTTATGGCCGACAGGTCGAGCACCCCGATACTCTGCAAGTCTGCATCAGTAAATCAACCCTCTCTCCTTCCACTCCTTCCGCCGCGTTCAATCCCCGCAGCGCTCCTCGAATTCCACACCAACCTAAAAACAGTCCTAAAAGCTAAATCCGATTTCTTTTTTTTTCAAAAAAAAGAAAAACCCCCGGCCCGCTATTCCTGTGTACTTGGAGAAGAACAGTGAATACAGCTGACAAGCCACCCACCGCCTAGACTGGGGCTCCCTCGCCTCGCACCGAGCCTTCGAGGCGTCCCCCGCCTATGGCCCCTTCATAGAATCAGTGGAGAAGCTGGTCGCCGGCGACCCGACCGTGTACCACACGACGATGCCTCTAACCACGCCCTTCGCGGGCCCCGCCACCGCGCCGACCACCGAGCTCGTGTCGCTGTACTTTGAGCTCTCGTACCCGCAGGCCGACTTCGACGCCAGCTGGGCCGAGTTCGCGCGGCTGTGCAACGAGAACGCCAAAGGGTTCCACGGCTGCGCGGGCGGCTGGAGCATTGAGGAAGTCGAGCGCGAGGACGTCGAGGGCGGGAAGGCCCGCGTGTTTTTGGCCGCGCTGGGCTGGGATAGCGTCGAGGCGCATATGGCGTTCCGGGAGACGTCGACGTTTAAGGGGGCAATCCCGCTGCTGAGGGGTGGGACGAAGGCGATTGAGGTGCATCATGTTAAGTTTCGGCCGTATTAGGAGGGTTTGGTGGAGGGGGGAGGCGGATGGTATGGTGGGATAGGATGGGGTTGAGTTGGTGCCGGGGTGCTAGCATACACATGAAGACACTCGCTGGAAACTGGCTGCGTGAATAGAAACTCCAATGAACTTCAACAGAACCACGTATAAATAATCTCAAGCCCGACTCCCACAGCCCACACACACAAAGACACACACATAGAGCTTCCTACAACCCCCCTAGACACCCTAGAACTCCACAGCTTCACTTCCCCTTCACTTCCCCATCGCCACATCCCCACACGACTCCGTCTCCCTATGCTCATGATACAACACGCACCTACTCCCCTTCCACGGCTTACAAACCCCCACCCCCGCCTCGAACCTCGCCACGTCCCTCCCCGCCGCGCCACAACTCCCACAAAACGCCCTCGCACACTCGACGCACGCGCTAACCTCCACCCCAGGCCTCACCACCCGCCCACAAACTGCACAAGCGCGCGTCATGGCCCACGCGGCGGACGTCCACGGTCCCAAGCGATGGCGCCGCATGGCCGCCTCGCCGGGCCTCTTCAGCCTGACCACCAGATCGCGCAGGAAGAGCGGGTGCCACGGGTCCCGGTGCTCGGCGAGCAGGCGGTCCGTCCTCTTGAAGCCGAACAGATCCAGCACGAGCGCGCGCAGCGGCGCCGAGTCGCGGACGCCCTCGTACAGCAGGGCCGTGTCCGACGGCGTGGGGACCGAGTTCGTGCTCTCGGCCAGCTCGGCCACCGTGTCGACGACGGCGTTGCGGAGCGCTTCGATCGCCAGCCGGTCCGCGAGCGCGTAGAGGTGCAGCAGGGTGTAGTAGGCGGGCTTGGCGTCTTTGAAGAAGGCGGCGCGGTGGGCGCTGAGGGATTGCGTGTAGAGCCAGGCGACGAAGAGCTCGAAGGTGGCAAGGGGTTCGGCAGGGAGGGAGATGGTTTGCGAGAGGCCTTCGGCGAAGGTGCCGGTGAGGGCGGCGGCGAAGAAGGGGGAGTGGTGCGTTAGGAGTTCGCGGTGCACGAGGAAGCGCACGCGGTCCGGGCCGACGAGGAGGGTTGCGGTGGCGGTGAAGGTCTTGAACTGGGTGCTGGTGGAAGGAAGGGGGGTTAGTGGGGGGGGTGGGTTCCTTGCTTGGGGCTCTTACCGGAGACAGAAGGTTCGTGAGCCGGTTTGCGTGTAGGGCGGAGGGAGCGAGGCGGTGCTACAGGTCATGGTGGGGCGGTTCTTGTTGTTTTGTGAGATGCTTGGTGAGATGGAGATAAGGGGGAGGTAAGGGTCTTGCGATGCGACACGACGATGGAGCTAGTTTGTTTTTATACACTTAGAGACGGCCGAGAAAAGAATTGATTAAAGGAAATGTCGAGCTGGAGGAATTCAGCAATATCATAAAGACAACTGCACGCGGTACTCCTACATTCTGTGAATATAACAAAATCCCACCGTGAAAGACCCCATGATAGCCAACCCAAGGGCAAATGCTCCACGCTTTCGGTTTTCCAGACGTCTCCGCGAGCGTTGTGGTTGCGTGCGTTCTTTGTTTAAGCCAGGCATAAACATCCGAAAGCGACGCACTTCAAGACAGCCACGGATGCCGAAACAACCGAGCGTGAAGAATGGAGTAAACTGCATGTCTAAGGCACGCATAGATTCCCTACGATATACTTGGAAAGCCGGTCCGCAGAGGCATAATCTGCTTTCCCTCAGCCCTTGACAACCGAGAAACGATCCGAAGACGAAGACACCAAGACCATTGCCAAGATCAAATAGCCGCTGCTCAGGTTGCTGCCAGCTGAGAAGAAAGTAGAATACATAGTCGAAGTGTAAGAAACCAGATTCCGCCTGCGCCATACTTTTTAATCCCGATAAGCCACATAATTGCCGAAGCTCTTCTCACGGTTGTGTTCCACCGTTTGCTCCCAACGTTACTGTTAGCAGTAGATTCAATTAAATACGATGTTTTTCGCTCTCTACAACGCCAAAGGTCAGAATTGCAATGCCGACAAAGCCAGCTTCTCATCTTTACGCTACTCACCAAGTCTAGAATAGAGCATATATAAGGCCATCTGGTTGCATTCTTGCGTTCCTGTAATCGTAACTAGTCGTTCGTTGCTATTATCTTGCGGTTCATTAATCTTGATTACGCTGCCGCTGAGTTGTCGGATCTCATTGATTTTAGCACCACCCTTGCCAATGATCGCGCCAACCATGTCATTAGGAATGAAGATCTGCTGTGTCAATGGCTGTCCAGGAACCATACCCTGCATCGGCTGAGCAGGAGGTCCGGCGTGACTAGCAGGCTGAGGAGCGGAATGTCCACCATATTGTACAGGCTGCTGTGGGCCAGCGCCACCATAGGGCATGCGGCCAGGAGAGTTAGCTGTGTAGTGAAGAGGGGCCTGTGCTTGCTGTTGAGGAGGTTGGCCATGGAGGTAAGGCATGCCGTACGGGTTAGCAGGAGTCCGCTGGGGCTGGTTGGTGTGCTTCCGAAAGTTGTCTGGATGTCCCCATTGACCACCGGCAGGCTGAGGGACATATGGGACTACTTGCATTCCTCCAGGGACTACACCTGCTGGCCCGCCACTCCTGGTAGCATATGCAGAAGCGGCAGGTCCACCAAATCTCTCAGTAAGCTGCTCGACAAGCGTACTTCCAACATAATATGTAGCAATATGGACAGCATCAGCAACACCAAGAACAACAAGTGAGCGCTCGGTGGACAAGGGAAGGCAAGAATCCGAGGCATTGAGGCGCGCTCCAGAGGCTTCTTGAATCTCCCGGATTCGGACACCCGATTTGCCAATAATAGAGCCAATCAGGATGTGGGGAATCAGGAGACGCAGAGGGTAGGTCTTAGATTGGGGGGTCGAGGCGGCTTCAAGGTCCTCGTTGTTCAACGTACGAATGATAAGGCCGAATGCCTGCTTTAGTTAGTATCTTTCGCATGAAGCCACCAATACGAAATTAAGAGCCCACCTTTGCGACAGCATCTACTAGACCACTCACGGTCAGAATACGCTCAACGGCACCTCGAGAGTAGTCGCTGACCGTGCATTTTGCACCAGACATTCGTCGGATTAGAGTAACGTTCTCCCCTCCCTTGCCAATAACGGTGGCAGCCTCAGCACTAGATATGATTGCACGAAGATGTAACCAACCGGTCTCATCCTGGTGCTGCATCGGCCCTTGGGATGTTGCACGGCCATTGGCTCCAGAAGTGGACTGAATGGGTTGAGTATCTAAGACAGCAGCTGCTGATGGAGCATCCGGTACAACAGTATCGCCCTGACCATCTTTGTGGCCATTCTGCTCGGCAGTTTCCTCCGTCGAAGCTTTAATTTCTTCTGTAGATACAGTACCAGCGGCGACTGGTTCCGGTGCTGATATGATCTCGGTACCGGCTTCTTCCTTGACAATTTTGTCAAGAGCAGGTCGCTTGGCATCGGGTTGGTCTCCTGGTCCGGAAGGCGAGGACGGCTCCTCCAGGGGCCGCTTGTTTTGCGAAGTGGGGGCGGCTGTGGGTGAATCGGACATTGTTGATATCGTCACGTGTTCCTGCTGTATTAAATGAAGATCTACAAACAGATCTTAAAGACGTTTTCACAAGTAGGCTGAGCCCGCTCAAAAAGTGTAAAGTCGGCCGAAAGAGCTTGTTCGTATTCTTATCGTTTATGTACAGCGGGGCTGTCCAAGGAAAACTTGCTGGTGCAGGCGATCGGAGTAGGGGACGAAGCGGGACGTTGTGATGGGCTGGGAGGTGATAGAAGGGTCGCCGAAATATTGATCTAGGACGGTGATGTGCGTGTACTTGGAAGAGTGCTTGTGTTGTGAAGTGAAGCGTCGAGGATTAGCGCCTTCTCAACTAGTGAGATATTGCTAGGGATTGTGATGGTGATGCGGTAAGATCGGACAGAGGGTGGTGGTGTTTGAGGAGCTTGGTATGGAGTAGAAATTGCCTTCAGTGAGTGAAAAGTGAAGTTCTCGCTGCTCAAACCTTTGGATCTTCGATGACTTGCTGCGAACAAGATAACCTCCAATGTATCGCCACCGCAAAAGAAAGAGCACGATGGAGGAAGAGGATGGATTGAAGGAAGGGAGTCGTTGGATGGAGGAGGTTACGTCGAGGGAGATGAAGGCAGGGACAAATGAATGCGGAGAGAAATAATTAGTTGCTTGGCGATGTCACGTGCCACCATTGATCGCCGAAGATGCTCGCCATATCCGGAGTTAGGTACGCCTCCCCCTACGTATTCTCCTACCTTTCCTCCTTTATATACCGAACGTAATATTTAGCTAACCTAAAGAGCTCTACCTAGCTTTTCTAATATTATCTTCTATTTAATTTCGCCTTTTTAGGCCTTAGACTTGCTTTTAATATAACTATAATATCTAATATAGTGTCTATAGCGGCGCTAGAGCTCGTTACCTACCGCATTGCCATATACTGCCATATATTGCTATCCTGCTACTAGCTCGCTTACCACTAGCGCCTTAGTGGTCCTCTTAAGATATTTACTTATACTACTCCTCGCGGTCTTCTTTTTCTTCTTAGTTTAGTATTTTAATAAGGTAATAATCTATAGGCATTTATATAAGCCGTTATATTATACTAAGCTCTATGCTGCCTAGGAAGGCCTAATAAATATTCTACCCTAAAAGGACCTCGTCTATAATAACGCGTTAACGCGTTATACTTAGATACTAAAGTGACTTACTCTATTCTATACAAAACTAGCGTTTAATAAGAGTAGGTCCGTGCGCGAATGCTATTTTTAAATGCTCGTAGACGCATCTATACAATTTTATAGTAATATAATTAACTCCTATACCTTCTAATCGAGCCTATAGAATTCTATTTTATAGAAAGGATAAGCACTAGGGCTTATATATTACACAACTCTTCCCTAAAAATTAAGCTCTTATAGCGTTTTATATATAAGCTCGGACCCATAAAACTTGGTTACCCTACTAAATCGGTTACTACTACTTTAGAAGCTATTTACACCTAACTAAATTAAGTTAATTATTTACCCCTATATACTATTTAGTATATTAGCCTTAGCCTTTCTACCTAACGCCTTTTAAGGCTTTAATTTTAGCTCCTTTGCCCTTATATTAGCTTCTTTCTCCTCTATTCCCTCTATAGCTTACTTAATTAAATCTATATTTATAAACTTTATATTTATATCTATAGCTACTGTGAGGGCGCGAAGAGGCTTTAGGGAAGATTTAAAGGAATAATATAAATTCTATTTAAATCTAAGGGTATATAGCTCTTGCAGAGTATAAGATATTACGTAAAGAAGAGAAAGGATATAGGAAACTTGTAACTAAATATTTAGGGTCTTGGCAGCAGACGCGTAGGCATAAGCCCACGCGGATTTTAATAGGTTTTAACCAAATTCCGTTATATTAGTGGAATTTAGTGGAATTTAATTGAGTTAGCGGAATTTGGCAGAATTTAATTAACTTAACAGAATTTGGCAGAATTTGATTAAAGCGTTAGAATTTATCTGTTAAGTGTTTCACTAAGACATTCCTACTATAACTGGGCTAGTCCCGTTATAGTACCCCCTATTTTAACCAAAGGTCTAAATAATTTAATTTTAGTTAAGATTTATAACCTATTATGTGTTATATGATTGCGTTATAAGCGTTATAGTGCTTTTTAAGTTCTTTTTAATTTTAAGTTTCCTACTATTGTATCTTATATATTTATATTAGGCAGCAATTGTTTACCTTTATATTATGTCCATCTAGCTAGAGTGGGCCGCGAAGGATGGTCCTTATAGAATTCTTTTACTAAGGAAGGTGCGTCAGCCTTAATCTAGTTATAGATTTCTAGGTTTATGTTTTATATCCTTTCCACTTAATAAGTAGTTTAAATTGTTTAAATTGTGTTTTCTATTGCATATTATTAATGTTGGTCACATAGGGTGACTCACCAATAACGGCTACTTGAGTAGGTTATAGTGATGTTAGTTAAAAGCTTAATATGTTTGGAATAAGGAAGGGCGAGGAGCTTAAGACTCCTCGCCACGCTAGTGCCGCGGCGTTACGTAATAACCGCTTACCTTATTCCCAACACTAGCAACTCTTCTTTTGTAGTTGCCATCTATATATAAATACTGCTTGGCTAGCATAACAAATATTAATCCTTTTTACTTACTATTGCTATTATAATATAAGTCTTACTATTCTAAAATTTGCATCTTAGCATATAGTGCTTTTCTTGCTTAGAGTTATAGGCGTATATTATATTAAGGCCGCTAAGGCGCTAGTTATAAACAAGCCAATAGCAATTTTCTATCCTAGGGATAGAAAATCCTAATTAGCTAGTTAGAATTAGGGTCTATAGATTGTTATACTCCTACTCCCTTTTAACCCAACCTTTAACCTATATATATAGAGTGTTTATATTAACAAATGTTTCTAGAGCCTTATTTAGGTTTGCCTTTGTTATTATATCTACTGGGTTATCTTGGCCATTAATCCATTAAATCTTAAAGAGTTTTTGCCGTTTATAGGATTGCTAAAGTGCCATAATATTAATTATAAGGCGCTTCTCCTTTGTGGTACTAAGCTTAACTAAACACTTATAGAGGGAATATAAGTTAGTGTATATGATTGTAGGGATAATAGGGAGTTTAAGTTGATCTATAATTATCTTTAGGGTAGTTCTAATTGCAATTACTATGTTAACTCCGCTAACCATTCCATATATCTCTAATGCTAAAACGCTTTAGGTAATATGCTTGCTTTTAGTTAAACTCTAATAGATAAGATTGCTATAGATTATAAAGTTATTCTCTTTAGTAGATTTATTCACGATAATAATCTTATATCCTAGCTAGGAGCTAAAATCTTTATTGTTTATAAATAATCTATTAACAAATATAAAGAGCTTAACAGTAGGAAGATTAATAGGTATATAGAGTAGTCCCTAATTAAGATGGTTTATTTACTAAGAAAGATACTTATTTAGGGCAAGGACATTATCCTTAGTTAGTTCCTGGTGTTAAGCAGTAATAGAGAGATTAAATGAAGCCTTAGGTTAATAGATAGAAGCAATATAAGCTTTGCAAACGCGTTGCTTTATATATCCTTACTTTAGAGAATTAACGTTAATAACATTAATCTTCTTACCTTAATCTTTCTAGTATAAAGCAATAGAATCCTTGTTTAGGGAGAGGATGCATCCATTAAAAAGTAATAGTGTTATTAAATTAAGCTTTTCCTTTGGCTTTGCTATAAGATTTACCTTTACTAGCTTATCTTCTTTAAAAGCTAAGAATTGGTCGTCTCCCAAGATAATTGTATTATTGGTTTATATACCAACAATTCTAAATAGAGTTCCTATAGTTGTAATAAGGAAGTATGGGTTAAATATAGAAGTAGTTATCAAAAGCTTCTCTTTATAGTGCTTACTATAGGTAGCCCACTAATAAGTTCCTACCTCTGTAATTCTATATAATGGCTTAAGTATAACCATGATTATATCTTCAGGATATTAGTGGTAAATTTGCTCTAGAAGGTATGCCAATATTAAGCGCTAAAGGTGTGTCTTTAATTGGGTATAGGCTTAAGTAATATTTTATAAATAGACCACCATTCTATTTTTTATTAAGGAGGGAGCTAGTATAAGAATAACCCACTAACTAGCTTATTAAATTATGGGAGATTACATAAGAATCACCTCTTTACCATTATTATTATAACCTTAGATAATAAGCCTTAATTTCTTAAATAGGGTGTTAGTAGCTTTGCCCTTAATCTTATTAACTATTCTTAACTTAAAGATGCAAACTTTATTAAACTTAGTAGGGTTATACTTCTTAAATTTAAAGACTCCTTTTGTAATAAGACCGTTAATCTCCTACTTATTAGATGCTTAGAAAGGAGCTCCTAAAGTTATAATACAGCCTTCCTTTTAGAGCTGTTTTATAAGCTTAAAGTTAGCCTTCTCTTTAGCTGTTATAAAGGCTATTAATAACTTATCTCTACTCTTAATAGTAGTAACAAATTGTTCTTTAAAATTAATAAGGTGTTAGCAATTTTATAATCCCTTTAGGCAACCTCTACCGCGTTATAGTTGCGGCATATCTGCTATAATTGTATTAGGATTATAGTCGCCTTCTAAAGTATATTAATTGTAGTTCTCCTCTAGGGTATCCTCTAGGGCATTCTATAAAGGCTTGGAACTATTATTTCTATAGTAGGGCTTAATAACGGTTAAGTGGAATTAAGTAGGTCTATAGGGTATCTAAAGAGTGTAAGTCTAACTATTAATTGTAATGAGTTTATATGGGCCTAACCATCCTCCCTTTTCACACCATATATATACCTCAAATTAGAGTGGCAGATAAAGCATAATTAAGGTATTTAGGCCATTTCTTATTCCTAGTGCGTCATTAACCTAGCGTATGGCGTAGAGACATCGCACCTCTTTTATTGCTTTACAAATAGCCTTTGCTCATTACATAACGGATAGGGATAGTAGAAAATTATTAGTTATTTAAGGGTAGGCGCTAAAGACTAGCAATATAGGTATAAGCCCATTTAGGCTAGCGGAATCATTAACAGCCTTAATAGCCATCTATAAGATAAGCTCTTTGCTAACACCCTCTAGTTCTAAAGAAATAATCTTATATGCTCGTTGTAATAGCGTATAATATTATTCTACTTTTCTAATACTATTATATGCCTTAATAGGGACTTCCTTAACCTTAATTTTTATTGCCTTTACCTATTGCCAAAACTCTGTAGATAAGAAGTTCCTTCCTATATTATAAATAACTTAATTAGGGGGTCCTAGGTAGATATTAATCTAGTATAATTAAAGAGTATCCTATATATTCCTAGCTAATATATCCTTTAGGAAACGTGCGGCTTAAAAAAAGGTTAAGAGGTTAATAACTTAGAGTACTAGCTTGCCGCTAAGATATATAACGTTAATAATAATACAGAAGTTAAAGTTGTAGTTATCTTTAAGGGTGAACTTAAATTAGCCAGGGGACTTCTGGTTTATTTAGCAGTAATAGCAGTACTTTATAAGATGCTCAATTGCCTTAACCTTAACTTTATAGCCTACTCGCTAAAGAACCCTAAGTAATTAGTAAATAGATAGGTGGCTAAAACAATAGTATAGTTAACGTAGCTCTGACTTGGTTAAGTGGCTCTAAGTAACGCTCTTTTTTAGTTAATAAAGGAGCAACTAGGGGTGACCCTATTTGTGTATAATAGGCACCTGATTATCTCCCTAAACAAGTATATTCTTAAGGTTATCAAGTTTAACACCTAATTTATCTATATCTCTAATATAAAATAGAAACAGGGTGTTTACAGGAATAATATAGAAAGTAATATACCCTAAGGGGGTTTTGACCTTAATTATGCTAAAAGAGATTATAGTACCCTTGCTAAAACAAATTGTATATTAGCCTGCCATTAATTAGTTAATCTAAACAGAGCTATTAAGCTGCTAAAGAGCTTAAACTTAAGGTTCTCCTGCTATAGATACTCCTGCAGCTCCAGTATCTGGTATAATATTATAGAAGACGTTTGCTAAGTATCTATTATTAAAGGAGAATATAGAACTCTTTTTTAGCTTATTAAAGGTATCTAACTTTATGATAGTATAGAGTGTGGATTAGTTATTAAGAATAGTAATGGTTTATGTACCATCTACCTTACTATACTTAGTAAAGTATTAGTTAGAAGAGTAGTTCTTAATTTCTATATCTATAAGAAGCTGTTTAGCCTTATTAGCCTTACCCCTAAAATCCTCTATGCCTTTATATTGAACTAGGAAGCTTTGGAAGTAGGCTATAGTGACCTTATAATTTCTAATATTTCTTGTACTTTAGTGAAACTTATTATATGCCTCCTTTCGCTTATTAAAAGAATGCCTAGTTAACCAGCAATTTAGTTTTTTACAAATATAGCACTTTTTTTGGTGATTACTTTAGAATAAACCTCTATAAGGACCTCCACCTTTGCCTTATGGTTGTTAATTGTACCCTCTGCTATATTGCCTACTATGGCCACCATATGTTCAATCAGTTTAGTTGTGATTATATTGGTTAGGCGGGTTAATCAAAGTAGGTTAAAGTTGGGTATTAAATTGCTATACTTCTTAAGAGTATAGAGCGGTGCTAATAGAAGATCTTAATTAAGTATATACTCTTTTATAAGTATTTATAGGATTAAAAAGAGCAAGGTTACATTCTTTAATGCCTTAGCATACGCTAATAACTTAATTATATAAGCTAAAATCCTCTTAATATAATTTAGATAAACCATGCTAAATTATCTAAAGTTAATTGAAGAGCTTTTGAAGATAATTAAGCCAAGGGATATCTAGGTTTGTAGTAATGACCCTTAGGAAGGTAGTCTCTCTCTATTCTAATATATACTACTATTTATTCTCTTCTGTTTTAAAGTAGCATCTTGACTTATATATTATATGGTTAAAATTATATCCTTTTCTTGTTAAATAATTATAATAGAAGGTATTAGCTTGGCCCTTAAGTATAACGGAATAGGCGTTATAGTATTTATTAGACTCTATTCCTACCTTCTAGCAACAGTCATAAAAGATGCGTAGTTTTAAATTAAGAATATTATATAATTCCCTACTAAACTTCTTCTCCTAATCTAAATAGAGCTTTATAAGCTCTGTAAGTAATTTTAAACTACCTCTAATTTAAGATTGAGATGGAGGAGGTAGAAGTTGCATTACAGGCTACAATAGGAATATAGGTCTAGTTAGTAGGGTCTAAAGGCTATTAGATCGCAAAGCAGGGGGATCTTGTGCTTACTAAAGGGCAGTAGTTAAAATTGCAGGTTAAATTAGTTGATATAGGGGAGTTAAAGATAGAGGTAGAAGCGTCTCTAATGGTATATTACTTGGGTTCCATTATAAATTAAGCTTCCTTATAGTGCGTAGTTAGTGCTTAATCTCTTATAGAGTCCATTTATGCTCTTCTTTTGTGTTAATAACTTACTCCTAAATGTTATCTCTAATGGCACCCCCATCTATAGGTACAAACACTCCATTCTCCTATAGGAAGTTACGGAAGTCCTATATAATATCCTTATTCACAGGAGCCCATGTTTCCTTTATCCATCCAACAAAGTCCTCCTTTATATAGTACCATAGTATAGTGTCATTATATTCACTATCTTTATAGTATACTATACAGTATAATAAGAATCTGTTTAAGTCTTGTTAATTAACATCTTTAGGATTAATTATGGCGGTTTTCTATATCTCTGGGTTAATGTTGTCCTCATACTTCTTTAGGTAGGTTAACGCTATAATAGCTGTTATTAAAGATTGTTTAACGCGTTTTAATAAAAATTAAGGAAAATAAAGGTTGTTTAATATATAGTTAGGTAGTGATTATAATCCTATAGTCTGCAAAGGTACACTAAAGGTATTAAGATAATTGTTTTAACGCGTTTTAGATGTTGACTTAGAACCCTAGGTTTAGTAACACTTCTAACCTAAAGTACTCAACCAAATCTTCGTAAACGTGGTTGTTCTGTGTAATAGACGCAACTTAGTATCTCCTAGTACTCAGTGATACTTCTATTATTAGTTTTCCGCAAGTTTAAGGTAGCACAGTATTACTAGGATCCATTCCATATAAGCGTATATGGCACCCCTATACAAGACTGTCTCTTCTATTTAAAAACCTAGCTGCTTTATAGTTGACTGTGTATTTAACCACTAATTAGTATTGGTCACACAGGGTGACTCACCAATAACAGCTACTCAAGTAGGTTACAGTAATATTGGTTAAAAGCTTAATATGTTTGGAATGAGGAAGGGCAAGGAGCTTAAGACTCCTCGCCACGCTAGTGCCGCGGTGTTATATAATAACCGCTTGCCTTATTCCCAACAATTAATTAAGTTAATAAAGTACAAACTATTACCGTTGTTAATAATTATGGGAGGTAGTAGTGGGATTTTATAAGTTATAGGATTATCTTTTAAAGGTTATAATAAGCTTATATAAAACGTTGGGTGTATTTTTATCTTAGTTAGTAGTTTAAGCTTATAGGCGTATAGGCTTAGTTTTTTTTTAATTTAGTATAGGCCTATAAACTTCTAATTAAGTTTCTTTAAAGGCTGTTAAGTCTGTAGGTTTTATATACTTAGGTAAACTATATTACCTTCCTTAAAGTTCTATATAGGAGCTTATCCTTTATTCGCATGCCATTTTTATACTATTTAAGCGTATATTAATTTACTTTATAATAGTTCCATTAACTGCTTTATTTAATCAGTAAAGTTATATATATTAATTAACTGGATCTATTTAATTATGGGTCCTATTATATTAATTTTAGGTTATAGTTTAAATCTAAGTTAAGGGTATTATTTATAGGTTGTATAGAATAGCGTCACGCCTGTTAATATATTTATTATATTATTTGCAGTAAACTTAGCTAAGAGCAACTATTTTTCCCAGTTGTCTTACAGGTAGAAGCAGTATATTTACAAGTATTATTCTATAATTATATTTGCAATTTCAGTTTAACTATCTATCTCTAGATAGAATATAGTTAAGAGTTATATTTAAATGCTTAATTGTTTATATAGAGCTTGCTAGAAGTCTAAAATAAACTAGCTTCTATAGTTGGATATTATTAAGTTAGGAAGTCCGTATAGCTTAAAGATGTATTTAATAAAACATTTAGCTAATAATATCGCATTAATTAAGTCTATAGGAATTATATGTCGCATTTTTATAAGGTGGTTAATAACTACCATAATATTTATAAACCTATTACTGTTAGGCAAGTTGACTATAAAGTTAATTAAGATGTCACGCCATCTTTATATTGGAATTGGTAGTAGTTAAAGTACTTCTTACTTTTTTATATAAAATGTCTTTCCATATACGCACATTTTACATGCTTAAATGTATTTTTGTATATAGTTATGCATTATAAGCTAGTAATATGCTTATTAAATAATCTTATAAGTTTTTATATAGCTAGGATGTCCTACTATAGGGGAGTTATATATAAATTTAAGTATCTTAAACTATAAGGGTTTAGAATTCGGAACTACTATCTTCTATTAATAGTATAATTAATTATTTTATATTTTATATTTAGTAAGTATAATATCCTTATGCTATTATTTTCTAGTTTAGGTTGCCTTTATTATATCTACTATCCATATATTATTTTTATATTTATATTCTATTAGCTTATTAATTTCCATTTCCTATTTATTAACTTCTAATTTATTTCTATTAAGTTCTATATCTAGAAATATAGGATATAGTTTTTTAAAATGTTTAGGGGGCAGTAAGATCTATAATTAATTTATAATCTGTTTGTTTAAAGCATTTATAGGTAAGTTCCATAATTATTATGTTAATATATTAGGTTTTTAATTAATAATAATAATAATTTATTGCTTAACGTCTGATTTGGATCCCTATTGGGCCCACGCGGACTACTCCTTATTTATATGTGGGGAGAAAACTCAACTTAAGAAAGACTTAACTTGAGAAAACCCCGTGATCCATCTCCCCGCCTTTTGGGACTCGCCTGCTTAGCGCCTACAAGTCTAGGTTTTTAATTAGGTTTACCCGGTTAATATATAATCTTAAAGTTAAATTATAAGAGGTATTCGGCCTAATAAATTTAGCGCTATATTAATTGTTTTATAGCTATAAAGTATTATAGGTTCTTATGGTCCATTAATACACATATTAGAAATAACAATCCTTCTAGCTTAGGACGCCATTATTTAAAGTATCTAATAATTATAAGCAGTTCCTTATTATATATCCTATAGTTTAATTTATAAGGGGCGAGTTTTTAGGAGAGAAAGGCTACTAGACATAGCTCGCTATTTTTATTATATTGTAATAATACTCCCCCTAGCGCATAATTAGACAAGTTAGTTTTAATAATATATTTAAGGTTAGGGTTAAAGTAAGTAAGAATTAGAGTAGTTATAAAGTGATATTTTAAATTATTAAAAGCTTATTTGCATCTAGCGGTCCATTTAAATTTTATATTCTTCCTTGTTAGGTTTACTAATAATTAAGCAAGATTGAAACTCGGACTTTTGGAGCTCTTGCTGCACCTGGCCTAAAAAGACCAAACCAACCAAAAGAACCCTGAAAAACACCCTAATAATCCCCTAAGATGTATGCATTACAGGGGAGGCACAGGTGGAACGACGGTGGTACGTAGTCGCGCGTGACCGCCAGACCTATACCTAATAATGGCCCCCTATAACAACAACAAGAACGGGCGAATACTATACCAGAAAGTGGAAATACCCTAATTAAGAAGGCATCTGACAAAATATAAAGCCTATTAGACGCGTCTAGTATCCAGAACTATAGGGGAGTATCTGTTAGCTATTACGAACTAATATAGCTAGCAGAATGGCTCTAGTCTAGCAAACCTTAGGCGCCCCTCTAGTAAACCCTTAATCAAATCCTCTAACGGCTAAATAAAATTGAAGATAAACAAAACCCCCCCCCATAGGCGAACCGCACTTAGGCCGCCGTAGCTGCGCTCCTATAGTATAGGGAACCTACCCCCCTAAAAATAATAACTGGGCATATAATTATAATATGACTAAATACAGAAAAGGCAGAGGAACTTAGGGGACAATTAGAAACAGAAGTTCTTATAGAGATTTGCAAGGAGGTCCACAACACCGTTGCAGTTTAATACCTTAGGAGTGGAGATATTAGAGTTACCCTAAAGGACTAACAGGTAAAGAAACGGGCCGTAAGGGTAGGGGATAGGCTAGGAGAGCATATTGGCATAAAAGTGCTTTATAAAGATTACTTAGTTAAAGTCCTGTCGGTTCCTATAAGCCTTAGGGTAGAAAGGGGACGCTAGGCGGACAATACAGCAACTATATAGGAGATAGTAAAATAAACGGAACGCCTTATACTAGGACTTGTAATTACCCAGATCTAATAGCTTTAATAGGAAAATATAAACTAAGTATATAATGAGAACAATAAGAGGATATAAGGGGCGCTAGAGACTTGCTAGGGAGACAATAAATGAACGCATAGCTCCCTTATTGTCAGCGTATATATACTAGAAATGCAAAAACTCTTTATCTAAAAAGGAATAATTATAAATGGCCTTATATACAACACAAGGCTCTATAACTACAGACTACACCTGGAACGATATTATTGCTGTGTATAATGGGGACACACCCAGTCCACATGCACAGCACAGGTATGCTGCGGCCACTATGCAGGCCCCCACAATATAAGACAATGTACAAATTAAGACTAAATAAAATGCGCGAACTATTACCAAAGCACACATAAGGCGTGGGAGAGAGAAGACTGCATTAAATACAGGAGATAGAAGGAAAGGGCTTAATAGCTATAGGAATAACTACACGCCAGGTTATATAAATAGAAATAATAGGCGATAAGCTAGGGGGACGCAGGTGTCTTCCTAGTGTTTCCTACCTTTAACACTAAGGGGCTAAGCCAGCCATCCTAAGCCTTAATGGGCCAAAAGCGACGCCGCGTAACATTACTAGACTAAACAGGGACATAAGGGATATATGGGACACAAGGGAGAGGACGCCCAGTAGGAAGACCCCTATAGACGGCTATAGTAAGTTTAAGGCCGGGATAATTAAGAATTAGATTTAACGCGGCAAACATAACACACGCAGCTGGCTTATAAGGGGCATATAGCTAACTGGCGAGAACGGGGGAAGAACTAGAGGCAATAACAGACTTAGATTTAGAAAGGCTAGTAGGAACACAAGATATAGAAATAGAAAGCTCCATATAAAATAAGTAGTAGCCAGGGAGCAAATACAGGAGATAGAAGTTCTAAACATTTTAGAGAAAGTGGAAACGGAAGAAGCGAGGAGTAAAGGAGAGGCGAAGGACCCCCACTAGGGGTCCGCCACTTAACCATTATATAGTATAACTGCGGCAATATGAACTACCATCTAGCAAGGCCCCTACTAGACAGTTTAGACCTAGAGAAACACTATATTCTTGCTATACAAGAGCTATATTATAATACCTATATATAATTAATATACTGCCCCTAAGGATTCTAGCTCCTATATAAACCAAAAGCAGCCACACGCGTATGCTTTATAATTAGTAAAAATATTAGCCTTACCTCATGGTTATAGCAGGCAGTTAACCTAGATATTATAGTTATAACCATCTAGATATATAGGGGACTAGTACAAATTATTAATGTCTATAACCCTAGGGTCGAAGGGGTAGCATAGACAGAGAATATTATATCTGTAATAAGCTTGCTAGAAACTAAATATGCGAAGTCTATCCTACTAGGAGATATAAACCTCTACCACCTATAGTGGGGGGGCATCTATGTTGCTACCAATTAATAGGTAGAGTGCCTACTAAGAGCTATAGATAATGGGGGCCTTAAGCTAGCTACCCCCCCAGGTGCAATTATATGGCAATGGGGTACTGCTAAAAGTACAATTAACCTTACAATTATGGACGAAAACCTATACCAGAGACTCAAAAGGTGCTCCCCTAAAGAAGAATAGGCACTTACCTTAGACCATATCCCTATCTAGATACAACTAGATCTGGACATTAAGGCGTAACTAAATGGTAAAAGATACGTAATAAGGAAGCTTAACGTAGATAGCTTCCTTAATATAATTAAATAATAACTCTAAGACCTAGAAGAAATCCACCTAATACCAAACAAGTGAGGCTTATTGGCTACCCCTAAGGAAATTAATTAAAGACTAAAAAGGATCTAGGTAGTAATTAAAAGCGGCTAAAAGAGCACTGCCTGGTTTCAAAACCGGGCCCTTATACGCGATATATATGGTCCGCATAGTGCGCGGCCCTTATAGCCGGCCAATGACGAGTAAGGAGGAAATATATAAGCAGCCACGATTCTAAGGACAAGAGATAATATAAAGACATAAGAAACCAGCTAAAGAATACCCTAAGAAAAGAAGCAAGAAATAACTGGAGATGGTTTATAAATAAATACACTACTAACCTGAGTCTCCCCTATAACAAGGGCCTTTGGACTATAGCGAAATAGGTAAAGAAAAAGGCGGGACGCTTAGTAGAAGATCTACACCTACTACCCCTATAAAGAGTAGGCGAACTATAGGCTATAAGCAACAATAACGAAAAGGTAAAGATCCTTATAGAAAGATTTTTCCCTTAACTGGCTCTAGCAGACCTTAGTGACATTACCGGTGAAACACCGGTGACTCACCTAAGGGTCAATAGCGACATAATAACTAAAGAAATAGCCAGAACTATTAGCCGCCTCTTAAATAATATAGTACTAGGACCAGATAGGATCCTAAATAAAGCCCTAAAGACTTGTGGACCACTTATAGCACCTTGGCTTGCAGATGTAGCTAGAGCATGCTTTGCAATAGGCTACTACCTATGACTTGGAAGATCTATAACGACGGTCGTCTTATAAAAAGAAGGTAAAGTAGACTACTTAATCCTAGGAAGCTACCGCCCTATTGCCTTAGAAAATACCCTAAGCAAGATCTTAGAAAAGGTTATAGCGGACCATATAGTAGATATGGTAGAGGAACACGCCCTACTACCACAAAGCCAAATAGGGGCAAGAAAGAATCGCTTAATGCTATTAGCACTTATACTACTCGCTGCTACCATTAAAACTGCATAGGCTATGCGAAAGGACTTTATAGTATTAATGCTTAGCCTAGATATTAGCGGCGCCTATAATAATATACCCTATAAGTGTCTTCTATACATCCTTAGGGCAAAGGGCTTCCCAGAATGGATTATTTAGTTTATTTAAGGATTTATAGGCCAGAAAGAAACGTTACTGGTCTTTAGCGGATACCAGAGCCCCCCTATTGCAGTTGTAATAGGAATACTATAAGGATTACCTCTATTGCCTATACTCTTCCTCTTCTTTATAAGTAACCTGCTTAATACCTTTAAGAAAAGGGCGACCTAGGGGATAGGCTTTGTTAATAACATAAACCTAATTATATATAGGCCAACAGCTGTAGAGAACTGTAGGACACTAGAGAAAGCCTATAACACCTATATAGAATAGGTAAGATAATATAGAGTCTAATTCTTACCAGAGAAATACCAGCTAATTTATTTTATAAGAAAATGTAACTAATCTGTAGATTTTTAGTATATAATTTATATCTAAGGCTTTAGGGGTTAACCGGTTTAAGGCTTAAGGGTATTAGGAGTGTAGGTAAATAGCAAGCTTTAGTAGAGCATATATGCGGCGTAAGCGGCCTATAAGGGCTAAGTATAGTATATCGCTATGTCTAGGATCGTTAATTCTATATAGGGTCTATACTTCTAGAGGTTACGCCTACTATATACAGTAGTTATCTGGCTAACTATGACGTATAGATCTAGTATTTGGGCCACTAGAGAAACTAAAAAAGGCCCCCCTAAATTACTCCTTAAACTACTCTAAAAGGTCCAAATAGCCTGCCTTAGAAGTATAATAGGCGGGTATAAGCGAACGGCTATAGTACTGCTTAAGAAGGAAGCCAATATTCCCCCCCTATAACTATATATTAAAGCCGATGCAATGCAAAGGGTGTAAAAGGAATGTAACTCTAACGTTATAAAGTATATTAAGATACGCCTAAATAAACTATGGAGGGACCCTAGGGTACCCTATAGGAGAAGGAACCAACAACCCTAAAGTAGGGAAGATATATTAAGAAAACAGGTGGAGAAAGTAGAAGAAGAATAGTGCGGCGCTAGGGCCCAGGCCTATATAGAGAAGGAAGGGAGACGCGCAAGAGGCCAGTAAAGACAATAGTAAGGGAGAGAAAGGAGCCAAAGTAGAGCATAAAAGAGTACTGGAAAACCATCTACCGTAATACAATACTGGTTGGACCGACGCTGGAGAGATAAATAGGAGTTAAAGGTATAGAGGTAGACTTAGGCAAGGGGAACCTAAGCCGTAGCATAGGTAATATTATAGGGGGTAAATACCTAAGGGCTCTAAGAGGGCCTAACAAAGGCAGAAAATATAATAGCAACACTCTTAAGAATAGGAATAATAGGACTAAAAGATTAGCTTCACTAGGTAGGTATTCTAGTAGGTAGCCTAAGGTATAAATGTGGCTGGCTAAGATAGACACCAAAACACGTAATACTATTATGCCCCTTACATACCGGCCGAGAAGTAATGCTCTTAGTAGCTGGCACAGAAAACTATAATACACTGCTCTTAATATAGAAAGGCCTTAAGGTAGCTACCTGGTGGCTTATTAGCTAAAATATGCTAGACTAGTTCTGGGTTGCAAAGGAAATAGCAATAGAAAGCAAAGGAGTGAGTAATAGGCGCCCCCTAATAACTATACAGGAGTAGAGTATAGTGTGTAATACTAGCGCGTCCGTAGGTTTGTTATAGTAGTAGTAGTTCCTAAGAAGGTTAAAAAGTAAGGTAGTAGAGCACCACTAGTGACTTATAGGCGACTTATAAGCGAGCCCCAAAAGGCGGGGAGATGGATTATAGGGTTTTCTTAAATAGAGTTTTCTCCTTATATGTATATAAGGAGTAGTCCGCGTGGGCCTAACAGGGATCCGAATCGGACGTTAAGCAATGAATAATAATAATAATAATAATAATAATAATAATAATAATTAAGCAATTTTTAAAAACTAGTTAATAAATTAATAGTAGAAATTTATAAATTCTAAAAATCCTTAAATATCTTATATATTGCTAGGGCTTTCCTAGTTTATAATTATAGCGACTTTCTTAGTGTTTATTTTAATTCTGTTGCGGGATATAATTAAGCCTAAGTATATAACCTTAGATGCGTAGAACTTGCATTTCTTAATATTGTATTATAAGCCTGCGTCTTATAAGCGTTTAAGGACTATTTTAATGTGTTTCTAATATTTAGAAGTAAGGACGAGTAAATTAAAATATTATTAATATACGCGGTAATAAATATATTAAGGAATTTATAAAGTGTATTATTGATATATTGCTAAAATGTACTAGGACCATTTTTTATACTAAATAGCATTACTAGGTATTTAAGGAGTCCCCATTATATACAAAAAGCTATATATTTTTTATCTCCTTTATATATATAGATTTTATTAAAGGCGGCAACTATATTAAGCTTTGTGAAGTACTATACCTTTATTAAATAGTTAAGCGTCTTTTAAATTAAAGGAATTGGATATTAATTTTAAATTATAATTGCGTTTAGAGCTTAATAATTAATATAGAATCTTAAGCCTCCTTCTAGCTTTTTAATAAATAGTATAGGTAAGGTGAATAGAGATTAACTAGGGCAAATAAATCCTTTTTCTAGATACTTATTAAAGTATTATCGTATTTGTCTGTACAAGTAGAGGTTATAAATAACGTTACGCGCAGAGCGTATACGGCAGGGGCTGTATGCGTAGCGTAGGTTACCTAACTACCTACGGCCCGATAGATAGCCCAACCTTTATTACCCCTTTCTTTCTCTTTAGGTAGACTAAGAAAAGACACAAATAAACCAAGAACCAGTTACCTTATATTGCAATTACAGTACCCCCCTGGGTGATACTAACACTGATTAGTATCGGTATCACCTAGGGGGGTACTGTAATTGCAATATAAGGTAACTGGTTCTTGGTTTATTCGTGTCTTTTCTCAGTCTACCTAAAGAGAAAGAAAGGGGTAATAAAGGTCGGGCTATCTATTGGGCCGTAGGTAGTTAGGTGACCTACGCTACGCATATAGCCCCTGCCGCATACGCTCTGCGCGTAACGTTATTTACAACCTCTACTTGTACAGACAGTATTATAAGTAGTTTATTTTATAATATACCGTATAGCGGACTAAACTTTAGTGTTATGCTAGGCTTAAGTTCTATCTTAAAATTGTGTTTCTTTTAGTGCGGGGCTAGTTAGTCTATAAATTGTTTTTTAAACTTGTTAATTAGGTTATAGTACTTTTTAGGTATAAAAGGTTAAGGATTAGGATATTATTTTAGTTTTAGTGCTTTCTTAATGTCTTCTATGGTTATAGTAAAGATTTTATAATCTTATCTTTTTGCTAATAAGATAAAAGGCGCGGCCTATATTATATAAATTTTAAGAGGTTTTAATATAATATCTTCGCATTCTTTACCATAATTAGTAGTTATAGATTTATTATATTGGCTTGAGGTTTATGGTAAGAGTAATTTGTATTATATTAAATTTAAATAGTTATATGCATATTTGTAGGGTAAATGGTTTTTTAAGTAATAACTTTAGTAGTAAGTTATATAGAACTTTAGTGTTTCTTTAACCCAGCTAATTAAAGGGTTATATTATTTTAGCTATCTGTGTCTAAGTATAACTTTATATTGCTTTAAGGGTGTTATAAACGGAAAGATATATTTAAGGTATTTACCTATCTGCATTTTTACTAGGGCGTAGTGCGTTATTTCGCTATATATTAAGGGTTTGCTATTAAAGCCTTATAGGCCTTAGGGCTTATTAAGTTTCTTTAAATTTAGGCGTTAAGTTTTTGTATAGTTTGTATTAATAAAGCCCATGCTAGTAGCTCCGCTGTCTATTAGGATTTATACCTTTTTCTATTTTCTAAGTGTTTGAATTTCGCTAAGTATATTAAGGGAGTTATGCTGTGTATTAGCACAAGAAGAGCCTAGACACTTATACTCTTCCACTTTTTATCTTAAGGCGCAACTTGGCCTTAGGATAATTTGTTTTCTAAGTTAACTAAAGGTAAGATGCTTTATGGCGTCTAAGTATAATTTATAGAGTAGGTATAATTTAAGGAATAAGTACAACTTAAGGAATAGGTATAATTTAAGAAATAGGAGGAACTACGGCAGACCTTCTTAAAGGGGTAAGTTTGGCAATGCTTTTAAATATGTCCTTTTTTACCATATCTAAAGCATTCTTTATTTATGGCTTAAGTTCTTTATTTATTAGTTCCTAAGGGTGTATAGGATTAAGCGGCATTAAGGTCTATAGGGTTATATATAGGGCTTTTAGGTCTTAGAGAAGGATCACGCCTTAAAGCATATACTAGTTTTGTGGAGTTTTAAATAGAAAGTATAGTTAACTTTAGAAAATAAGTCTGTTTATTGTATTAAAGGTCCTTGTTAATTTATTAATATATTATAGCAAATTTAGATAGGTTTTTTGGTAGTTCTCTACCTACTAACTAGGCTCTAATCTTATCCAAAATAGCTTATTAAAGGGCAGTAACTTTAGCGGCTTTATTCTAATCTAGCTTACTAATAAGGCTTAAAAATCCCAAGAAGAAGCTAGTAAAGTCTTGGTTCTATTATTATAGGTTTTTAAGTTTAGTAATAGCTATATATTTACGGCTGGCGTTATTATACATTTATTCTAGTAGAGAGATAAAGGTTTTAAAATTAATAAAAGTGCTATTACAGAAGAATGGATCTATGGTTTATATAGCGTCCTTACTTAAATAAGACATTTTATAGCTAACCTTACTAGCCTTAGTAGGGTATTAATTATAGTTTATTAAGAGTTTAAGATGGAGCTTAGTTATAAAGGGATATAAGTTATTTTGGTTTCTATTAAATATTAGAGGATTAGGGAGCTTTTTAGATTTTATAGTAAGTACTAGGTTTGTTATAGGTGTAGGTTAAGCTACTATTACTAGTTTAGTATTCGCATTTAATGGGTTAGGTTTAGGTACCGTTATTTTAATCTTATTTATAGGTGTTGCTATTAGGGTCTATAACGTAAATGCCTCAATATTACAGAGTTCTTCGCGGAGTGCTTCTATTAATTGCTAGTGCTAGGCTTCTAGTGCAGCCCGCTGCTAAGCTAAGGCGTCTATAAAGGACTATTGTATTATGGTTAACTATTCCCTAACTAGGGTTATAATACTCATAGTTATTAAAAGGGATTTGGGTTTGTTTGCTATTTTAATAGTAGTTGTTTTAATATAACATAATATAAGGGCGCAAAGAGGCTTTGGGGAAGATTTAAAGGAATAATATAAATTCTATCTAAATCTAAGGGTATATAGCTCTTGTAGAGTACAAGATATTATATAAAGAAGAGAAAGGAATATAGGAAACTTATAACTAAATATTTAGGGTTTTAGCAGTAGACGCGTGGGCATAAGCCCACGTGGATTTTAACAGGTTTTAACTAAATTCTATTACATTAGTAGAATTTAGTGGAATTTAATTAAGTTAGTAGAATTTGGCAGAATTTAGTTAAAGCGTTAGAATTTATTTGTGAAGTGTTTTACTGAGACATTCCTACTGTAACTGGGCTAGTCCCGTTACAGCTACCTATCTATAAATCTTTAAGTCTGTAAGGTTCTTAAGCTGCAATTGCAAGTTATATATTTAAGTGTCCTTATATATAGCTTCTATAATAAGTTGTTTAAGTTATTAGCTTACTTTTTATATAAGTAGCCAAGTCTTTTAATTAAGTATATATTCGTTATAAAGGCGTTATACTATTTAATATATATTATAAGGCTTTTTTAGGGTAGTTATAATATTCAACTAATTACTATCAGCTTATTTAAAGCTTAAAGCTTCTATTAAAGCTTTATTTTTAACCTATAAAGATTTAAGGCCCTTACGCGGATTCTATAAATAAATACTAAAGATATACTATAAATTTAATTATTTTTTCTATAACGCCTTTCTTTTAGGCCTTATAGTGACACTTAATAAAGCGGCGCTCCTTAATTAAAGCCATATTATTAAGAAATATAAGCTCTATATATAACAAAGCCCTATAGTAGATACTATAGTAGACTTGTTAATAGGCTAAGTATATAGGTAAATATAATAATAAGATCTAATTGTGGAGTAAGTGCCTAATAGATTAATTCTAATTATATTCTAAGATTTACTATAAAAAGAGAACTATCTAAGGTAGAGACTGTGGTCCTTTAAATATATATCTTAACTTCTAAGAAATATACTAAGTATATCAGTACGTTAGTACGTTACGTTCCTATATTCCTATATTTCTACGTTTTAGATTAGTTCCGTAATATAAGGGGACTTTATATATAGGGGACTATAAGGCACAATTATAGAAACATAATAGATTGTGGAGGAGATAATTTTTAGGAGGGTAAGGCCTATAGAATTGGAGAGACTATATACTATAGGCTCGTCCCGGAAGGGGTTTAGAGAGATATTAGTATACCACTGTCTATAATTTAGCTATCTAGCCCTTACTTTAAACTCTTTAAAAACCTTAATAAGGAAAAATATAACTAAAGAAAAAACGCGAGGATTGCTAAAGGGCACGTTTGGTTGCAAATCGCCTCCATATTTAGCGTATTTATAATTGCGCGGAAAGACTTAGCAATTCTTTCTCTCCCTCCCTCACCTAAATTTGTATGGCCGAACCTTGGGATACTACCGCTGTTAATTTTCTACTGCAATAAAAAGTTGGTAAAGCTGAATTTTAGTATAAGGCAGGTTTATACTAACTTTTTCTTAGTGTTTAGTGCCGCTTAAGGCCTTTAGCCGTGCAACTTAGCCTTTATCTAAAGTAAGGGTCTTAACGGGCGTAGATATAGTTAATAGCTTATCCGCAAGGTTATAATAAATAGCTAAGGTGTCAGCCAAGGTAAAAGCCGCTGCTAACTTTGCTACTACTACCGCTGCCACAAAGAAGACAATAGCACTGCTAAAGAAGAAGATAATAAGGAATGTGTCTGTAAAGCCTCCCGCTATAGATACCCTAAGTACTTAATATTGCTCTTATATTTCTAAGCTGACCGGTAAGCTTAATAAACAATAGGGACTAAGCTTTGGTCCTAACCCACTAGATCGCTTATTAAAGACGTTAGATAAGATAAAGAAGGTAGTTAGGTTTAGTAAGCAGATTATAGCCTATAAATCGCATCCTAAGGACAATAAAGAATAAATTAAGGATATTAATAAGGACTATAAGGAGGCGTATAAGGAGCACGAGGAGGAGCACAAGGAGGAGCGCGAGGAGGATAAGGATAATAAGTTACTAACGCGTCCACCTACAGAGGACGCTAATATTAAAGAGGTTAATCTTATAAATTAGGACCTAGGTAACCTAATAGCGTATTAGCTATAGAAAGAGAAAATAAGGAAATATATAAAGAAGCGGAATAAGGTTTAAGCTTACTATTCTCCTATTACTTCTAATATTAAAGACGAGTACGCGCGCGATTAATTGCAATTTAAGGAGTAGTAGAACTATCCTTTAGACCTTTCTCTTAAGGTTTATATTAACTCTTACCGCTACTATATAGCCAGTATTGGTTAGATAATACACTATTAGTTAAATATAGATTAAGCAGAGGCTAAGGTAGATAAGACTATTTGTAACGGAACCTTATAGCAGGAACTACGGTAGGTCCTATTATTAGGCTAGGTATATAGGTAAGAACAAAACAACAACATAATAATAACTAGTGGAGTGGTTGCCCAATAGATTAACTCCAATTATATTCTAAGATTTACTACAAGAAGAGAACTATCTATAGTAGGGACTAAGGTCCTTTAAATATACAACCGTACTCCTAAGAAATCCTCTCTTATATATAAGGTATATATTGTCTATGTTAAACGTAACGTCCCTTTCGTTTAATATAGTTAACGCGTTTAATACCACGTAACCTTAGTTACTATTTCTTGTTACATAGTTCCACCAGATCTATTCTAGACTGTACCTATATTAACCAACTAGCTTCCGCCAACTCTTCTCTAAGTAGTTATAATATTATACTTAAAGCGTCTGTAACACTATCTCCCTTCTCTTTATCTTTGTCCTTAAAGATTCCTAACATCTCCAAGTCGTCTACTAGAGGTATAATGTCCGTTTAATTAGTCTAGTTAATATCCTTACTTATTATACCTAAAGCTTCTTCTTCTCTTTTCTAGGTTGAGCGTTACCTTTATACAGTTTCCTCCATACTATTACTGGGCGAGGTGATGGCGATCCCTTGCTCTTATTACGCTAAAGAGGGGTTAGTATGCGTTGCGCTAGCAAGTCCTTTGTCCTAATAACCCTTTTCTTGCTCTAAGTGTACTAAAGCAAACATTCAATTGTCCTGCAATGTTCGCTCTGTTTCTGACACTAAGTGTGCGCATTCTATAACTCTTAACAGTCTTTAAGTTCCCTAAGTAACTTATTATAAGGTCTTGTATTTAATCTACTGCTGCAAAGCTTAATGGTAAGCTGGCCTCTGCGCTACTTAAGGTTTAATATGCCTTAGAAGAGTCCGCACGCGTCCTTAAAGCTTAATATTTAGCTTATGCTTATCTTTAATATCTTAAACGTGTTTGTAAGAAGGTCTATTCTAAGGAGTAGAAGCTTATTTAATAGGGTTTGTCTAAGCTAGGTAATAAAAGAACTAGCTCTCCTCCTGCAAGGGAAATAACTCTAAGTAGCTTAGCAATTGCTCCTCTTAGGTCCCCCTTAGGTGACTTATTCTTTAGCGATCCTTCTTTATTAATATTACCTGACCTGCTTTCTTCTAATACTTCTATACCTTTCCTATAGCGTTCCTTAGGTTGCTTAATGGTTCCTAGGTAGTCTTACTATAGCCTATCCACTTTACTTTATACTATATTTCATCCTCTACGTCCTTATAACTAATAATCTTTAAAACTTGCTATTTGTCTTCTTCTTGTCCTCTATACGTGTCTACCTTATAAACTAGTAGCTTAATATCTCTATATGCTAGCTCTAGCATTGCAATATATTATATAGGGTAGATCCTTATTTTGGCTAGTAGGTTTAACTTATATATAACTAATAAAATTCTTTACTTAACTTCAAAAGGTCCTAGTCTAATATAGTCCAACTTCTTACTTAGTTGTCAACTCTTAAAATTTTTATATAGTAGCCACACTTTATCTCCCTTCTTAAGATCTGGTCCCTTAAATCTCTTAGCATTATAATACCTTTTTATTCATTCTTGTACTAGTTTAGCTATTTCTATAAGGTCTACATAAAGATTTATTAACGTCTCCATTCTTTACTTAGCTGTGCTACTCATCTTTTTTGCTTAATGTGGTGATAACGATGTTCTTAGCTTATATCCATAATTTACCTTAAATAGTAATGTCCCTATTTCTTCTTGTGGTGTTGCATTATATATAAACTATATAACTGGTAATAACGATACCCAATTGTTTTATACGTGATTAATATAATATCTTAGATACTGTTCTAGTGTCTAGTTTAGCCTTTCCATTTATCCGTCCGTCTGCGGATAATACACTATAGATATTACTACGCGAACTCCTTATTTTGCCAGAAACATTTCCTAAAATACTGCTATAAATCTTAGATCTCTGTCTAATATAATCTTATCTAGTGCTCTATATCTTATAAACACTTCTTTTATATAGATTTTAGCAATATCTTCTACTAATATTTCTTTAGTGCATGCTATAAAGTATCCCTACTTTGTTAGCTTATCCACTATTACTAAGATTACGTTATAATCTTATCCTATAATAGGATCTTTTGACTTTAGTAACTTAATAATAAAGTCCTATAATATAACTTCCCATAGTCTTCCTGGTATTTCAATAGGTTATAGCCCTCTATATAGCTTATGCCTTGTTAGTTTATTCCTTTAGCAATCTAGATATTCCTTTATAACTTATCTTGCTAGTCCCTAGATTCCTTAAATAATATACTCTTCTTAAAGTCTTAACACTAAGCCTATAGCTCTATTATGTCCTTATATTATTCCCTTATGGAATTCCTTAACAAATTCTTCTGTAATAGACTTAGGTATATACGTTGCTTCTCTATTTTTATATTGCTCTAAGTCTAAATCCTCTACCTATACTTCTTGGATCTTCTATATCCAATTACTTTTAGGTAATTTATAGATCTGACTTTCCTTAGTTACTATAATCTTTAGATAATTATACCTAATTAATCTATCTTAATCCTTTTATAACAAAGCTCCTAATAGCCTTTTATTACTTTATAGTTCAGCCCTTCTACTTAAAGCATCTGCTCGTGTATTGTCTGTACCCTTAGTATACTAAATTTCAAAATAGTATTCTATAAGTATTTCCGCCCATCTAACCTGTCTTTAGTTGAGTTTCTTTATTGTTAGGAATCCTGTAAGGTTCTTATAATCCGTCTTAACTATAAATGGTTTCTTTATACCTTATAAGAATGCTCTCTATTTTTTAAATGCTGTAACTATACCTAACAACTCCTTATTATAGATATTATAGTTTAACTCTAGTGGTGTTATCTTTTAACTGTAGTATGCCACTGGGTGCCATCTATTTTAATATTTCTGTATAAAGTATGCCCCTAGTATAAAGTCTAATGCATCTATTTCTACAACCGTCTTTAGACTTGGTTAATAGATCTTAAGAACTGGCTTTTAGGTAAATAACCCTTTAATTCTCTTAAATAGTTTTTATTACTCCTTCCCCTATACTTATAGTTCTTTCTTCTTTATTAACCGTATAAGTGGCTTAATATCCTTTAACCATTGCGCTATAAACCTTCTACAATAATTGTAAAACCCTAGGAACAATTTTAATTATATAATGTTCTCTGGTTCCTACTAATTTACTATAGCCTTGATCTTCTTTAGATCTATACTAAGTTGGCCTAGTTTAATAATAAATCTAATAAAATCGGTCTTTTTGGTAAAGAACTTGTATTTTTTAATTACTACTAGCATCTGTTCTTCTTGTAGTCTCTTTAAGACCTATTTAACGTATTCTCTATACTCCTCCTTACTCTCTAAGTAGATAATAATGTTATTAAGGTATACCATAATAAACTTATCTAAGTGTTCTCCTAATATATTATTAATTCGCTTCTAGAACGTTACTAGTATATTTATAAGCCTGAATTACATAACTAATGGTTTATATAGTCCTTCTTTTAACCTAAAGGCTGCCTTCTATTTATTGCCTTCCTTAATCCTAATCTAATAGTACGCCCATCTTAGATCTATCTTTATAAAGATCTTTACGTTGCCTATCCTATCTTAGATTTCACTAATTAAGGGTAAAGGATACCTATTCTTCCTAGTAATGCTGTTTAACTATCTATAGTCTACACACATCCTAAGTTTTCCGTTTTTCTTTAGAATAAATAGTACTAGATATTTTACTAATAACTATAATGGTCTAATATATCCCTTATATAAGTTCTCCTAGATAAACTCCTTAAGCGCTATTAACTCTGTTTTAGTAAGCTTATAGATTAAAAAGAACTTTAGACTTATTCCCTCTTCTAATTCTATCTTATGGTCCTATGCTGTATACTCTAACAGCTTTTTACTTTTTAGTGACTATAACTTTCTATTATACTTATAGTATCTCTTTGGTATATAACTTAAGCCTTACTTAGTCTCTTTATATATCGCTCTAACTTGGTACCATACCAACTTAGTTTGCTGTCACACTTTACACCATTAAGTATCCTTAATATTGACCTAGCCTATAACTCAATCAATCTTTAGATTGTACTTCTATAACTAAGGTATTCCTAGTATCGCCTTATCCTGTCCTAACGGTAGGATATTAAAAGACATTCTAACTGGTCTTCCTTTAATAGTTAACTGAATAGGTCCTGTTTTAAGATTAATAATGCCTCCTTTATAGGCTATCTAATCTCCTAAAATTGTTATAAGTGGATATAGGTGTTTCTTTTGTCTATATAGTAACCCCATCCTTTCTACTGCCTTTGGTAATATATAGTTCCTAGTTACTCTACTGTCTACTAACGCTTTAAACTGCTAATCTTGCCATTTAACTTATAAATTTAGGTGTTGTCCTTAAATTCCTTTAAGGGTCTAAGGCTCTAATACTGGTTCCCTCTAGTTCTATACGCCTCCCCTTTTCCTAACTGTTGGCTGCTTAATTCTACTTATACTTAGTCTAACCTTAGTTAATACTTAGTTCGTTTCTTTTCCTCTATATATTATAGATAAGTGTTCTCTAGGCACTCCTACCACTATTATCTATCTAGGCATTCTTCTATAAGGAATCTTCCTAGTTAAAGTATTAAGTTTCCTTAACCTTATACTTCTACTAGGTGCTATCTATATATATACTTAGCATTTCTAAACCGTTTTTCCTCTAGTGCCTAATATATCCTTACTAGGTACTTCTAGTTCTTGTTTTTAGGTGCTCTATATATATTGTATATATTATTTACACAAGCTATCTACAATAGTATATAATGCGCTGCATGTTTTAGGTTAACTCTTAGTTTATCTTTGTCTTTAAGTTTAAACCTATACCTAGTTGACCTAACTACTGGTATCTCTACTACGGGTACTAAGACTTATCACTCGCTTCTTTAGTCCCTAGATCCTTCTTCTAGGTTCCTTAATATTATAATTAATGCTCCTTTAATGTAACTTATGTGTTTTTCCATAATGGGTTAGTCTTAGATAACTTTTTTATTTAGCCATATATAAAAATCTGCCTATTTATTGTCGTGTTATTGCCTATACCACTTTCCGTACAACTGGTTTAGTGTATATAGTCTATCTGTTAGAAAGTACCTTGTTATCACTACATTATAATATCCTTTAGTGTATCTTTTTTCAAACCTAGTTGGGATATTTAGATCCTCTTCTTATTCTAGTTTATCCAACTATTTTGCCCTAGGTGTCCCTGCACTTAGCCTATTAGTAACTCTTTATATAGGTGCTCTATCCCTTATATAACCTGGTATAGCTAATCTCTTATCTAGCTTTTGCTCTTGCTATGCAATAATTCTTATTTTAAACTTATTTATAGTTTCTTATTTTCTGTGTCTTACAGCTAGATTTTTATAGTTGTCTTACTTTTTAATCCTGGTATTAACTATTTAATCTTTAGGCTAAATACTACGTTTACCTAGGATTATTAATGTTCTTATTCGTTCTCTAAACTTATAGTTCTTAAACTTGCGTCCTATACTTATTCATTTATTGCTAAACTAAGTCACTATTCTTTCCTATTAGTTTTCGTCCGTTATGGGTCCTTAGGTGTGTCTTATCTTGTTTTAAGAATCTTAAGCTTTTTTTATCTCTTCTTAAGAATCTTAAGCCTGTGGCCTTTTGCCTTTATTAAGTAATAAGCTAGCATTAGTAGTTATCTACTTACTTAGTTTCTTTTAAACGTTACTCCTATTGTCTTATAAAGCAATAGAAATTGTATCTAATGGTGTTGTAATACCCGTTACTAAACCTTATTCTGTAATGGTCTTAGTCTTTACTTTTATTTTAACTTCTCTAAGGTCTATATGCTCCTAGTAAACTGCCTTTATTACCTTATTATTGGTAAATGCTTCGCCTTTATTAAATTTATTATCTTTAATGTCCAATCTATAAGCTAGTTTATTAATTCCTTTGAACTTAGATAATAATAGCTCTTATAGCTAATAGCTTGCGCTATACTTAGCGTCCTTATAAATTTAGTATACGTTGTTATAACAATATGTAAAACTGTTAATTAAATACTCTTTTGTTCCTTATAGTGCACCATCGTCCCTCTATATATATATGCCGTCTGCTAGCCTAGTTCTCTTTACTGCGTGGTTACTCTAACCACCTCTATAGTCTCTGGCGAAATAATCTTGTTTTCCGCAATTTATATAAGCCCTATCTTTAAACTATCTTTCTTGCTATAGAGTCCGCCTAAACGTCTTCTGCTGCTAAGATCCCTAGTTTAGCCTCTACTCCTAGGTCCTTTAATTACTTAATCCTTAACCTTTAGGTTTCTATAGTTTCTTTTCCTACCTTTAGGTTTTTTTAGTACCGCTTAGGTCTATTAGCTCTGCGCTATTCCATAGTTTTTAACTCTATGTCTGTTGTTACGTACTCTGCGCCTTATATAACTATGGAACTCTATTTTACCCTCTCTTAGCTTGTTCCCTTTAATAGATCCTATTATTAATCTTTATTAACTAATCTATTAACTCTCTTAGAGTATCCGCATCTTCTATTAGGATAATTATGTTCTAGACTTTAGCTTTAAGTCCCTATTTATACTGTGCTATAAGCGCCCTGTTATTCTATTTAACCTATATAGCTAGTGTTTAAAACTGTGTTGTATATTTAATTACTAAAGTGCGTTGTACTAAGTTCTAAAGCTTTTATTTCGCTATAGTTGTGGCCTCTAGGTCTCTAAATATCTGTATTAGTTATTTTATAAACCCATTCTAACTGGTAAATATATACCGCATGTCCTGGTTAGTAGTTATTATACCATTAACCTGTATTTCCATGAGATATAGTTTAAACCACTTAAGTGCCCTCCCTGTTAGGAATAATCCTGCATAGGCTACTTAATCTAATAATGTTGCTAACTTCGCTCCTTTCTGTACTACCTTAAAGTGCATCTATATAAGAAACCCCTTAAGCTTTAACTTCTCCCCTAAGAATTGTTTAATTAAAGGTAGTTTAATTTTCGCTGCTCTAATTCTATTAATGCGTTCTTTAAGTATCCTATTATTATCTTGTAAGTGATTAACCATTTTCTATAACTAACCTTGCGTAACCACTTAAGAATCCCTATTGTCCATACTAGTATCACCTGGCCCTAAGGTTATGGCTGCCGTTAACGCCGTTGTAACTAGTGCTTTGGGTGGCATATTGTTTGATCTTGTTTAATACCGTAACCTTAGTAGTGAATATGTAACGGAACCTTATAGCAGGAACTACGGTGGGTCCTATTATTAGGCTAGGTATATAGGTAAGAACAAAACAACAATATAATAATAACTGGTGGAGTGGTTGCCTAATAGATTAACTCCAATTATATTCTAAGATTTACTATAAGGAGAGAACTATCTATGGTAGGGACTAAGGTCCTTTAAATACACAACCATACTCCTAAGAAATCCTCTCTTGTACGTAAGGTATGTATTATCTATGTTAAACGTAACGTCCCTTCCATTTAACGCAGTTAACGCGTTTAACACTATGTAACCTTAGTTACTATTCCTCGTTATATGGTTCCACCGGATCTATCCTGGACTGTACCTGTATTAACCAACTAGCTTTCGCCGACTCTTCTCCAAGTAGTTATAATATTGTACTTAAAGCGTCCGTAACACTATTAAATTAACAATCTGTAAGGTGAGAATATGGATAGGGAGCTTAATGATGGAACAATAAGGTATATTATATATACAGACAAGTCCTTAAGGGAAAAGGAGGAGTCTGTGTACGAGGTAGGAAGGGTTTTCCCTAGGTATATGCCCTACACATACCTTATAGGCGAGTTATCCCTAAGTCACCCTAGGGTCGCCTATACCTTGCGGCTATATAACTATCTACTTAGGTTTCATTTAACAATGCCCCCCCCTTTAAAAGGATTGTCCTTGATCCTTTATATACTTAAGCCTTAGTAAAACCCCATAAAAAACCTTAATAAGGAAAAAATTTGGAGGGGAAAGAGCGTCTTAATTTTATGTATAAAGGGACAGGTGGTATATATACGCGGCGTAAAGATATTAAGGAACTTTAACCAGCGGTTAAAGTTGTCTAATTAGTTAGATTTGCCTTGCTAAGACTCCCCCATATTTAACTAAGCTAGTAGTAATTTTATATACCCAGCATAGAAAATCCTAATTGGTCTATTTAACAGGTAGAGCCTATAGAGCTTAATACCGTCGCCTAAATTTAGTAGACTAGAAATATTCCAAAGCTTGCTTATATAGGCAGGTTGCTGGTACCTCGCGAGTAGGTTATAGGTTATTTACATACAGCCAGATTTATAGACGGTAAGGCTATATACCTATTAAATCCACCGCTGACCCTGCTTTAGCCTTACGCTATACTGGCGTAGCGCCGTATATACTTTGTAGGTAGGTTATAGGTTACTTATATACAGCTAGATTTATAGACGGTAAGGCTATATACCCGTTAAATCCGCTACTAACCCATGCTTTAGCCTTACGCGTTATCTATATAGCATATACATAAAATAGTATATAAGTTGTTAGTATAGGTTACTGCTAGTGGGTTACTAGTAGGTCTTAAACCCCGGTTAAGTGGACCTATTCTCTAATATAATAATCTGCTAAGCTAGCATGGAGTGACGGACTAGGTTTATAAAGGGTGCTTTCTAAATCAAGCTTTGTTGTCGGCGTACGCCGTAGCCTCGCCTGTGAGTCGCCGGCATAGCTAGGTTGCATTAAAGTGTAGCTTATATAGGATCTTAATAAATCACGTTTCACCCTATATATATACCGCAGTTCTTACTGTAAGCATTAGCTTATTCTTTAATCCCTTAAAACATCCTCTGCTCCGCTTTTATGTAGGCTATATCTTAGTAGCGGCGCTTACTTTTCGCCTACGCTTTAGCTACGAGGCTAGGGTGTTCCGCTTGCGGTACTTATCTAGCAGTTATTAACAATTCTTAAGTTCTATCTCATATTTCTATTTGTTATACTTATTTGGCCATCCTAGCCATTTAATAAGGTACTACAGTTGTCTAGCACGATTTTAGTAGGTAATAATTGCTTCTACTTCCCAGCTGCCTTCCTTAAGCTCTTCTACTGCTAGGGGTTAAAACCTGGGGCATAACTTATAAGGCTCTAGTAAGGAGACATAAAAGACTAGGTAGAGCCGTGCTATAGCAAGTAGAAGCTCTAGCTTATATACTTACTACCCTACGCGCTTTAGGATCTGGAACAGTTCTATAAACTTACTGTTAAGCTTCTTATAGGGACGTTTTGTGCGGATATTCTTAGAAGAGAGCAGGACTTGTTTACTAACGGCGAAATACTTGGCCAGATAGTAACAATTGTAGTATTTTGCCTAAAGCTGTTAGGCGTGCATTATTAACGCTGCCGCTGCCTTACGTGTAAGGCGTAGGCGCTGTAGGTGCGTCTTTATAAGTTTAATATTTATTAACTTAGACCCCTCCCTACCTTGCTAGGCGTCTTGGACGCCGTCTAGGACTCCATCCGGGACGTTTAGCAGCTAGCTATAGGCGAGCTTAATAGGGGAACGCTTTGTTATAGTATAGACCTTAGAGTTATAGGTAAAGGCTGCTTTGTTAAGTAGGGAGGCCTAATTAGACTGTTCCCAGTTTGTAAATATATGCAGGTATGCCTCAAGCCAGGGTTGTCGATGATGAATAAATGAATAAATAGGCCCAATATCGCATTCAACTCATATGTCACGGGACTCCTCCGTAACACCTTACACACGTCCACCTGTTTCCACCTATGCAGCAAGAAGAGACCAACCACGAGATGGCAATCTGACGGTAATCTACGGCAATCTGACGGCAATCTGCCGCATTCTGCCATATTCTGCCAAGTCTACCAAATCCTGCCAAGTTCTGCCAGGACCGCTACTCGAATCCTATTCTGCTCCGTGTACGTATTAACCAAGCAACCAAACTAGCAATATATACCCTTTCTTCCCATTTCCTTACCTTCTCTTCTTACGCAACGTCTTGACTTTATTATACAGTTTATATATATAGCTTAATAATATCTACTTCGCTATATATTATCACCACTTGTACTTACTCTGTGATACTACGTTGCGTTAAAACCTATACTCCACCCCACCTTATTTAAAATGCAGAACGACCTCAAAGCCCCTATAACAGCCGCCGATATTATATCCGCACTCCGGGAACAATTGGCAGATATATAAAAGTCCTTTATAGACGCCCTCGCACAAAACTAAGCTGCTATAGCTTAATAGCAAGCCGAATAAGAAGCACGGCACTAGAAAACAATTAAGGCCCTCCAAAAAGAAATCCGCACCTTTAAGATGTCTATATTAAGCCCTTAAGACCGGTTGCTATTACTAGAAGCCAATACGCGGAACGCGAGCCCTAAACCAGTAATAGTTATCCCACCAGTAGAACCGACTACTGCACTATAACAATCTGAACGATTACTAGACCCTCCGATATTCACTAGTAAATAATAAGAACTCCAATTATTCCTAAGCCGGCTTAAAAATAAGCTAACTAGTAATGCCAACTGCTACCTAACTAAAGCCAACTGACTCTGTTATGCCCTAAGTTAACTAGGAGGAGATATAGCTGACCTTGTTAAACCTCTTTAACCAAACTTAGTACTAAGCCTAATTATACTTCTTGAAGCCATATATAGTAACCCAAACCGCCAAGCTACTGCTTAGAGAAAGATAAACCATATAACTTAAGGAATAAAAAGCTTTCTAGTATACTTCTCCAAATTCAACCGTTACGCAAAAGAAATAGGCTAGAACGACTCCGTACTAATTAATAGCCTTATTAAATCCCTAAGTCCTAAACTAAAAACCTCCCTAATAGGTGTAGACCTACCAGAAGCCCTTAACGCCTGCATAAACGTTATTAATAAACGGTATAATAATATACTACGTCTAACACCGAAGTCCGCTCCTTAATATAATATAATAACCCCGCGAATATCTACTAAGCTATTGTCTTAGCCTAAGCACCCTAACGCCATAGATATTGACACTGGAACCCTAGAATACGCCCCACTAGGGTCCTTTAAATAAGAACGATATACTAAGCTAGGCCTCTATTTTAAGTATAGAAGTAGCTCCTACCTCTCTAACCACTGCTCTGTTCCCCTACCCTAATGTGAATTACAAACGGCTAACACTAGTAGCTGTTTACCGCATTAATCCTCTAGTTACCGTCCCTAATCTCCACCTGGTTCCAGCCCCGCATCTAGTAAGCACTACTTACGAGGACGAAGCTACAACCGATATACTATAAGAACTCCACCCTAATTGCCTCTAAAAGGAAGGTCCTAGAGCTAAGTCGCTCTCCAAAACAGTGCTGCCTCAGGATCTTGTTAAATGCTTTAGATGTTATAAACTCTAACTCTTAGGATCGCAGTATAACCATTAACTATCGTCTTTGGTAGAATAATTAATAGGTTAATGCTTAAGTCCTAATTAATACAGGAGCCAGCGGCATAGGATTTATTAATAAGATCTTCGCGTAAGATAATGGTTTTACTCTAACCCCCCTTGACCGGCATATTAACATATTTGGATTTAATGGCAAATATACTGTCTTAGGCTGTATTACCCACGTAGTATTCCTAAGACTCTAATATCTGAACCACAAAGAACTAATTAGGCTTTTTATTACCACCCTAGGTTACTTAGTGATCCTTAGACAACCCTAGATAAAGCTATATAAGGTAACCATTAATTGGGATAACCTTAAGCTTCTATTTACCGCCTCCTGTTGTAAGTAGAAGTGTCTTACAACCTACTACTTAGACCCCAAACCAAAATCTAGAAAATCCACCAAGATCCACTAGTCTAAGATTTCTACCAACGTCCACTAAGAACCCGGAAATAACACACGACTATATAAACCAACTCCAACTACTACACCCCAAACTAAGCAGAAGCTTAAGCTTAATATATAAAAGTACTAAAAGAACTGGTACTCTACTATAAAAAGGATACTTAAAGAACCTAAACCTAAATCTAACACTAACTCTATACCTAACACTGAACTTAAACCCAAACAAGAAACCATATAAGAAACTAAGGATAATCCGAGTTCGCTTAATACCTTAGATATCTACATAATTGGAGCTACCCTATTAATACAACTCGCCAAGAAACCTAAATATATAATCTTTGCTGTTACAATGGCCGATATTAAAAAGGCCTTAGCACTAAAGAAACACACTAACCCTACCATAAAAGTACTAGTATGCCACCATAACAACCTAGAAGTATTTTCACGAAAGGAAGCTGATAAACTAGCAAAACACTAACTATACAACCATAAGATCGTACTCAAAGAAGGAAAACAGCCAGGATTTGGACCCTTATACGGAATGTCCCAAAACAAACTTTAAGTGCTGTAAAAGTACTTAGACGAACACCTAAGTAAAGGATTTATTAGAGCAAGCTCTTCGCCTATAGCTGTATCTATAATCTTTATTAAGAAACCTAGCGGCGGTCTACGCTTCTGTGTAGACTACTAAGCTCTTAACGCTATTACTATTAAGAATCAGTACCCGCTCCTATTAATTTAAAAAACACTAAACCAATTAAGTAAGGCTTGCTACTATACAAAACTTAACCTTATCCACGCATTTAACCGCCTCCATATTATAAAAGGAGATAAATGGCTCACCGCATTCTATACTAGATATGGACTGTTTAAATACTTAGTAACGCCGTTCGGCCTCGTAAATGCCCTAAGTTTATTCCAACACTTTGTAAATAATACCTTACAACCTTACCTAGACGTTTTCTGTACTGCTTATATTAATAACATCCTAGTATATAGCAATAACCTAGCTAAATATAAGAAACACGTTGACCTTATTTTAGAAGCCCTATATAGAGCTAGACTACAATTAGATATAGATAAATGCGAGTTCTATAAAACAAAAGTTCTATACCTCGGACTTATTATCTCTATAGACGGCATATAAATGGACCCAAAGAAGATTAAAGTAATTGTAAACTGGCAAGAACCCAAGAACATCAAAGACGTAAGAGCCTTTATAGGATTTGCTAATTTCTACTAACAGTTTATTAATAACTTCTCTACCCTAGTTTCACCTCTTGTAGCTCTAATATAAAAGGACAAAGCCTTTATCTTTAATAAGGAATGTAAGAAGGCCTTTGCCTATCTAAAAGTTATATTCACTACCGCACCCGTACTCTAACACTTTGACCCAAACCGAAAGAGTGTTGTAGAAGCTAATTCATCTAACTACGTCACTAGAGGCATTCTGTCTTAGTATAATAAGGAAGAAGTACTACATCCAGTAGCATACTTCTTAAAACGATTAAGTCTAGCCGAATATAACTACAAGATCTATAATAAGGAATTGTTGGCCATTATTAGATATTTCAAACAATGGCGACCCAAACTAGAAGGCGCTGGATTTCTAATTAAGGTTCTTAGCGACTATAAGAATCTACAGTACTTCATAACCACAAAATAGCTAAGTTATTATTAAGCCCGCTAGTTAGAATATCTGTCTCGTTTCTAATTCTCAATTATATACCGCCTAGGCGTTTAAGGTCAAAAACCTAATGCCCTAACTCAACGTTTATAAGATATAACAGTATAGGAAGAAGCGCGTGCCTACCACAATTAAACGCTGCTTCGCCCCGAATTATTTAATCCCCTAGTGTCACGGAACCACACCGCAGGGGCCTCCATAGGAGAGCCCCGTGCTCTCGCGTACACCTCGCGTACAGCTTACGTCAGCTACGCGTAGGTATATCACCTCCTTACGCCCTCGACCCTTACGATCGATCGCGTAACGTCTTGTAGACTCCTCGAAT
>Ga0307507_10000257_pt1 | contig 103557 bp, 44 predicted proteins | sample 7_EM_MG_FD_207223 | JGI IMG/M metagenome (GOLD analysis project Ga0307507, IMG submission 207223) | Populus trichocarpa ectomycorrhiza microbial communities from riparian zone in the Pacific Northwest, United States - 7_EM | ecosystem: Host-associated > Plants > Roots > Unclassified | place... | reverse complement strand
GGCCCGTGCACGGAACGCCAAAACATCAGCGAGCGCCGAGGACACATTTTGGGTGTAAAATATGTCAGATTCCGTTCTGCAGAAAGGACGAGTGTTAATTGCCTTATATTAAGCGACCAAACTCCAAGGAATAAGCTATATAGATCGTTTTATATGAGATTTTATAGATATCACCAGCCTTACGTTCCTAAGTACGACGATTCGATTCGGTTAATCTAATTGGCTAGTCCTTATCGATAACAGATGGACGCGAACTGACGTGTTAAGGGATAGGGCATTGTGGGCCTACATACACCAGTTCGATGGCAGACGCACACCTTTCGGCGGCCTTGGAGGACTCTTACAGTGCCTACTTTATTTAGATAATCTAATTAGGATGAACAGTTATGGCATGGAAAGGATTGCATGGAAAGGATACTTGAGATGGTTATACCAGTGCGGAGTGGAATGGCTTTCTATCAATTCTAGTACATTTCTACTCTAGTAGTTTTCATCATACTAGTGTCTGGGATACTGCGGAGATTGTGTCCTAGTATGGTCCCCTTTGCGCCGGTGCATGCAATGCGACCTTGCTGAATACCGAGCAGAGATGCCGTTGTTACCATCGCTCATGCCTAGACCCAGACTCCGGTCATAAGCCCCAGTTCCGCCTTTTGTCAGTCCTTCAACGTCCGTTTCCTCAATCAGCCCTACTATTGCTCATCCCATTCCAGATTGAGCCTCCCCTCAGCATTCTTGTACTCTTTCAAACAAGTCAGCACTTCCTCCGCACTCAACGCCTCGACTAGAATGCCTGCATTGTTGGGAGCGATGAACCCCAAGTTGACAGCATTCTTCAACCACATTAACAGGCCATTCCAGTACCCGCGCACATTATACATCACTACCGGCATTCCGTGTATCCCAAGTTGGTTCCACGTCGTGATCTCCATCAGCTCTTCCAGCGTGCCATACCCACCGCTCAGTGCCACAAACCCACCGCCTGGCCCTCCGTCAATGACCTCCCTCGCCATGAGCTGCTTGCGTGTGTGCATGTCCTTGACAATGGTAGTGCGGCCGTAGATTTTCTCGTCGATGCCGGCGGAGTTTTGCTCGTAATTTACCAGTGCGGCCGGGATGATGCCATGGACGGCAGACGGTCCAGAAAGCGCCACAAGGGAGCGTGCCACTTCGCCCATCAACCCGACGGTACCACCGCCATAAACGAGCGAGATGTTGTTATCGTGGAATACTTGAGCTAGGGCGCGCGCAGCGGCCAGGTGGATGGGGGGGCTACCGGGGGAGGCACCGCAGCTGGGCTGGATTAGTCTTTGCCTGGTGATTGAGACATTGGGATTGGGAGAGAACTGTGGGAGCACAAAAGTAGGAGAGCCATAAGACTCGACTTACAACACGCAGACTACGGGTCCTTTCCTTGCAAAGGCTGCATTGTTGCTCGACGCGGTTCCCTCTATAGTTGAAGCAGTCATAGTGGCGGTGGAACAATGATTGAGAGTTGTGGGAACAGCAGCAGCCTCGGAGAAGGCAGCGAATTTAAGAGTGATTTAATTGGGGAAGGCAGTCTTTTTATGCCTCATTCATGCGGCATTTGGTTAATTGTTACGTATGGCTTCGCCCACACCATCCAATAGGTTTATCCTTCTCTAGTTGCATCATAGTACTCTTGTGGTGCTGATCAAGGGGCGCTTTCGGAGTTAGCGTCGGGCTTGCCTATTCGGGTTATCCAGAATATTTCGTGACAGGATCTTCGCCTCCGTCGCGCTGTCATCCCCACCACCGTTTAATATACCACAAAGGTATATTGTTTGTCTGCCCACTATGCCAGAGGCACGACAGGAAGAGCAGCAGGGCGGCAGTGTAAGTTTCTTCGAAATCCGAAATCCCTCACATCCGCAAAGCCATTGCTGACCTCGGTTATAGATTCTTCGAACGGCCGTCCAGAGCATTGGCATCTTCCTCTTGATACAGTTCGTTACCAGGCAGTTCACGGGTACTCCACAGAATGCCGATTCCGCAAAGGGAGCTGTTGTGCCAGGCTCAAACGTCCCTATCCCTGAGTATTCGTTGCGCCCACCGACACTCAATCCTGATGCCTCATATAACCCTATACCGCAAGCTGTTGCGCCCATGTGGCCTGTTGGTTCCGAGTTAGATATTTCTGTATACATATCGCCATCTTTGATTATGCCATCGCTGAAGTCGCTGCCCAAGGAGTCGCTAGTCATTAATGAGAAGGCTTTCAAATTCGGCGATTGGAAAGAGAAGCGTGAGATTCACGCGGATTTCGCTGTCCCAAAGGAGGTTCAAAACAACGGTACTCTGTTTGCACACTTCTATGTTGGACAAACAGGCAGTGTCTTGGATCCTACTGCGCCCAATTACGATACCTCGAAAGCGTACCACTTCTTCCGCCCACTAACTCAGTACCTCCCGAAAAAGAAAGTTAAGAAGACACGTAACCTGCTGGCTGGTGCAAACGCTACGGAAGAAGTAGGCGACGACGCATCTGCTCCAAAGGTCATAGCATCGTACTACCATCCCAACTTCACCATCTCCCTCATCCCAGATTCCGGTGTCCAGAACTACCCCGCCCTCCACCCCGCCGTCCGCTCTTTCGTCCAGCTCGAGCAAACCGGCGTAAGAGATGCTTCTGGGCAAAATGGCTGGTACTACCCAATCCTGTATACCAACACCTTCTGGCAGTTGAAGAAGCATATGACCGAGTTGAACTCGACCGTCACCCGACTCCCACTCAACGTGAACATTAACAATCTCAACAACTGGAAGTTTTCCATATTATCCGCCATGGACGAAGGTCTCAAACAACAGGCACGTGCCGCCGCGTCCGGTCAATCCTCCCCAAGTGGCGGTGACGGCTCCGAGATGGAAATGTTCAAAGAGATCCTCATTGACAGCAACTCGTACCTCCTAGCCACAACTGCTGTAGTCAGCGTGCTGCACATGATCTTCGAAATGCTTGCCTTCAAGAACGACGTCTCGCACTGGCGCAAGAAGAAAGACAATGTGGGCACGAGTGTGCGCACCATCCTCGCAAACGTCTTCATGCAAAGCGTCATTTTCCTCTACCTCATGGACAACAACGAGAACACGTCCTGGATGATCCTCTTCGGCCAAGGCATAGGCATCGCCATTGAAGCGTGGAAGATCACTAAAACTGTGAACGTGCGCGTCCGACCCACGGCGCCGGGCTCCCTCCTCCCGTACAGTGTCGTCTTCGAAGACAAACACCAGCTGTCGGAGACGGAGAAGAAGACACAGGAATACGACCAGATCGCCTTTAAGTATCTATACATGGTCGCCGTGCCGCTACTGCTCGCCTACGCCGTCTACTCATTGCTTTACGAGACCCACAAGTCGTGGTACAGCTTCATCATCACGACGCTCGTCGGCTCCGTCTACGCGTACGGCTTCCTGATGATGGTACCATCGCTCTACATCAACTACCGGCTGAAATCCGTCGCGCACATGCCCGCCCGCACCATGATGTACAAGTTCCTGAACACCTTCATCGACGACCTGTTCGCCTTCACCATCAAGATGCCCACCCTGCACCGCCTAGCCACGCTGCGCGACGACGTCATCTTCTTCGTCTACCTCTACCAGGCCTGGAAGTACAAGATCGACTACACGCGCGTCAACGAGTTCGGCCAGGGTGGCGAGGAGGAGGGAGAGGAGAAGGTCGCTGCGAAGCCGCTGACCGCTCCCGCTGACGTGGATGCTGTGGCCAGCGCTGAACCGGCTGTGGCGAAGACGACCGGCGCGGCGAAGAAGGATGAGGGTAGGAAGAGGAAGTAAGGCACTCTGCGGATGGAAAGGGGGCAAGGACTTCAAGGCGCACTGGAGGCGGATGGATGGTTGGCAGTGCTTCGTTGATGGGCTTTGCTGTATCAATGTTTGGAAGGAGATGCTGATTGCTGTATAGCGATCGACGAATATACTTGCCTCCCCTCTAATGCATATCCCTATGATCCGATGTCTACCCGAGTAGAACACTGGACCTTTGCTGTCCTAGTTATGCCCTTGTGAAGCTTCTGGTACCCAAGAAAAAATTCCTCAGTACATTTGGTTCTGAAGTACTTCGGGAACTCGTCAAGAACCTACAGGACGGTGATTAGACGAATGACTCCGCCTGCACGCCTAAGAGCCTCTATAAACGGCAGATGCAACAATATCACTAGTCATTGTATATGCTTGATTAAATGTTCCAAAATTAAAATACTTAGGCAATTTCCAGAGCAAGCTCAGGCCCAAATGGATAAGCAAAAGAGGACCGCAAATGTACAGACATATTTACAGAGATGAGGAAATTTAAAGCAGTCACTCAACGCCGTCGAATGCAACTAGGCAAGAAAGAGCGCCCTGAAGGGTTCTCATGGAATAGCTGCCGCGGCAATCCTGGAGTTGAACTCCAGAATATTTATTACTCGAGTAGTGAAATTCTTATTTTCTCTCACCAGGTAAATAAGACTAGGGCAAGACGGGAATTTCGATTAGATGACCACCTTTCCGCGCAAACTATGCTAGAGACCACCACCCTATGTTGAATGAAATATATGGAAAGAATTCTGAAGGCCAGGTGCGAGCGTGGTACTCACGCTTCTTGACCTGAAGGTCGTGCAACTTTTGATAGTAAAAGACAGCCTAGTGAGAATACGAGCAGCAGATACTACGATGCGGATTACCTCCATCGTCCTCTTGAAGTATAAATCGTGTCACCGGCCGTAAGGGCGGGAAGTAAATAAAAAGGTTCTCCTAAAAGCCTGGCATACCAGAAAATTGGAAGCCAAACCCAGGAACAGGTGGTGGCACGCCAATGGCAGCTTCTGGTCGGGGCGAGACATGTCGTGGCTCTGGTCGATCGGGTTTGCGGTATCGCGGAGCGTTCGGGTCGAAGCCTCCGCGCGGGCCATGGTTGCCTCCTCCACGTCGGCCACCCGCGTCTGGTACTATGCGACGGCTGATAGCTACAAACCGTTAGCAAGAGCGATATGCAAACGAGATATGGAAGACTAGCCTTTCGATGAAACTCCAGCACCGATTTCGATGTCAGGTTCTTCTATGACCATGCCACTCTCAATTGGCTGACCACCAGTACCACCATACTCAGCGGTTAGTACCCACTTGCGGTCAGCATCAGTCAATCGGTCGATGGGAATAACACTGATTCCGGTATTGTAGTCACTACAGTCGCGAGGTCCAAACCCAACGCCCCATCGGGTCTGTCAGAGTTAGCAGCTGGTTCGCTACGCTCGGGTTAGTAATGCTTACCTGGCGTGCTTTGGCGGAAATATCGGGATCCTGTGACTTCTCCATACCTTCTTTGGCGGCTAGAGCATCATGTCGATTGACCATCTTGACAAAGGCATGTCGCTTTTCGTGGTTCACAATGCAACTCTGCACTTTACCATACCGACTAAAAATGTTCCGTAGTTCGGTTTCTGTGGCCCTGTGATTTTGTTAATCTCCCCATTTCCATATTAAACGATTCGTACTTACGATGCGCCACCGACAAAAAGAGTCCTGCTGAGTACTCTAATACTACCCCTGGGAAGTGAATCATCAAACTCAATGAGTTTCGGCTGCATGTTATGAGCACCATTTACTGCCGGACTCTGCTGTCTTCGCTGTGCTGGAGGTATACTACGCTGCCGATATTCATTGCGGCGTCCCTTACCTCTTCCACGGGATCGCTCATGCTCCGTAGAACGGTTTCCATTATTACCTTCGACAGCCGTAGTAGGATCATAAACGCCATACGTTGGACTATCGCGACGATTTGGTGGACTTGTTCGTCGATTGGGAGGTGTTACACGACGTCGCTTATGATCTGGCGAACGGCTACGCTCACGATACCTCTCATTTTGATAGTCATTGTTTCCATTCTCACCACCAGGTCTCTGACCATGAGGCTGATTCGCCTGATAATTATCTGGCTGACGATCGTTTTGTGTGGCATTTTGGGAAGTACTAGAAGCTTGGACCTGAGTTTGAGTGGGCGAAGGAACTAGAGGAACAGCACCCGGTTGGGCAAGACCTAATGCAGCCATGATTTGCGCTGCTCGATCTGGAGGAACCAGTCCCTGTGCTATAGCCTGAAACAGTTGTATCAACATTTCATTGGCGCCCGGGGCGGCTGGTGCTGCCTGAGCTGCCGGAGGATTTAAAGGATTTGCATTCGGGGCATACTGAGGAGCAGGTGCTATGACATGTCCATTTGTACCATAAGCGGGCGCGTTTACGGGCGCGGCATACGTAGGCATTGTTGCTACTTGGAGTGGCGCGGGAGCTACGTTCTGTGGGTATTGATACGAGGGATTCGCTGCTAGTCTTGAGTTATCTTGAGCTAAGTAAGCGCTCGGCGCAACATTCGACACATTTTGCTTTCCCATGTTTGCCAGTGCGGCTAGAATTGAACCTGCATCTGGTGAGGCTGAAACTGCAGGGGCTGCAGCCGGCTTCGGCTGTCCTTGAACCTGTGGTGCGGAGCTAAGTGATGCTACAATATTGTTTGGCGGACTGCCTGGAGTAAATGACCGCGTGTCTACCAAAAATTGAATTGAATCAGATCAAGTCCCATGTGTTTACGGTAACATTATCATCTGCAATGGGATTAGAGGTGCCTTACTTGTCTGGGGAGCGCTCAGTTTTTGCTTGAAGCTGGCAAGCTGCTGGAGAGGAAATGTTTGTCCTCGCTCCCAAATGTCAATCAGTTTCGAAACCTTCTCCTAAAATTTCAATCTATGTGTAAGTTGAGGGACTTTTATCAAAAATCAAGCGGCGCAAAAGTATTGTTCTGCCATTCTGCCTCATGGACAGTAGGAATCCAGCTGTAGTGGAATATGCAGTTGGTCGCTTGGCAGTGCTACATAGAAGCGTACCTTTTGGTTCTCCGGGGCAGTTTGGATCAATTCGTTCATCATCACTGGGAGCAATTCCGTCATTTTTTGAACGCCAGAAGCAAATGTGCCGTCAGCAGTAGCACTGCCGGGGGGTACTTGGCCAGCTTGACGGGCTTTCTCCACCCACTGTCGGGTTACAGAGTCTACAACATAGAGCACTCCTAGTTTATGTGTGGCCGGATTCTTCTTGAACTGTGTGAATATTTTCTGGATTATTATCGACTCGGCCTAGGGCGAGAGTGGACGTTAGCACTCAACAAACATTAGGGACCTGGGAGAATAAAGGGACGGCCAAGCATACCTGAATGTTCTGGATGCAAAGCGTAGTGATAAACTCGATTTTCGTTTTGGTCACACCGGGGGGTTTTAGGGCCTGCAATGACTGCAGCTGTGTTTCTAACTCTTCCATAGCAGACATGGCTACTTTACGATGTCCCGCTCAGTCCGGCACAAATGATACGAGTTCTGTTCAGCTCTACGGAGGACCACTTGCAGAATGGTTGAAGGTTGGAGGCAAACACGTCGGCCTGGGATGGCGCGAATACTACCAAGTCAATATCGGAAGCGGAAATGTCTAGGTGGTACGCTGTACGACTGGCAAAATGGCGTTGGTGGATAGAAGTGTGTCTAGCAGAGGAGAAGCGCAAGATGAAGTACTCAAGATGAGGAAACCTCGAGGCGTCACGTCTACAGCTCCTGGTGCAGTGAAAGGCCGTCGCAACGTAGTCAGGGTAGAGTGACTATCGGAGCGAGGCTGATAGAGTGAAGGAGAACAGTGTTGGGTTGATGTTGTTGGAGTTCACTACTCAGGAGATCTTGTGTCGCAGTTTGAGGCGTTGTCTCCCTCGGCGCCGCAAGGGAAAAGGGAAAAGGCCAGCTGTAACGCCAAGCGGATCTGACTAAGCGGATTTCAAGTAAATTTCACTAAGCTCGCCTAAGATGACGGCGGATTCTGTTGAAAGCAACGCTGGCTTTTCCTGGTGGACAGCGATGCCAGGTGAGGAGATTAAAAGAGTGTGCAACGCTGGGCAGCAGGCCTAAAATTTCTCGCATACTCTGGCTAGGCAAATCTAAAAATATTATCTAATTGGCCGGCCCCGAGACGGGCCCAAAGCGTGCAGGGAGAGCCGCCGCGTTTCCCGATGTCCGATGCGCAGAATGCACTGCGGCTTCTCAACGAGATGACGCTTGTGGTCCAAGCTTAACATTTGGGCTTCCTTTTTTCATCCATCCTATCCTTCCGCCGCTCCTACCTTCACCAAATCTTCTACACTGACTTCCCGTCATCAATTCCTCAGTCATGGCTACAGCTCTGCGATTCACCTCTTCTGCCTTCCGCTCGTCATTGAACACTTCCGCTGCTGCCCCATGGAGGTCTGCAGCTGTCTTCAATGGCCTGCGCAGCTACTCCACCGGCAAAACTCAAGTAAGACCAATTTCTCGCACTTTGTTACTCTCAAAATCCTAATGCAATCATTTCCAGTCGTTGAAAGAGACCTTTGCTGCGAAGCTCCCGGGCGAGATTGAAAAGATCAAGAAGCTGCGAAAGTAAGCCCACCATCAGCTACATTATCTGAAGCATTTATTAATTGTATTTCAACAGGGATTACGGCAGTAAGGTCATCGGTGAAGTCACCCTTGGTCAAGTCTATGGCGGTGCTCGCGGCATCAAGTCGCTTGTCTGGGAGGTTGGTTGTCGATGGCATGTGAACAACATTTTTTATTCTAATAAACTCACAATTGATAGGGATCCGTCTTAGACTCAGAGGAGGGCATTCGTTTCCGCGGAAAGACTGTGAGTAAATCTTACAATTGTTTAGATTTGACAAAATATTCATCTCCGGTAGATTCCTGAGTGCCAGCAAGTCCTCCCAAAAGCTCCCGGCGGTGAAGAGCCATTACCAGAAGGTGAGGAAACTCAAAATATACAATTTAGCGAGTCTAATTATCTCAGGTCTTTTCTGGCTTCTCTTGACCGGGGAAGTCCCATCTGAGCAGCAAGTTCGCGACCTCTCTGCAGAATGGGCGGCCCGCTCCAACATCCCCAAGTTCATTGAAGAATTGATCGACCGCTGCCCCAATGACCTCCATCCAATGGCTCAATTCTCCCTTGCGGTCACCGCTCTCGAGCACGAGTCGTCTTTCGCCAAGGCATATGCTAAGGGCATGCACAAGTCGCAGTACTGGGAGCACACTTTTGAGGATTCCATGGACCTGATTGCCAAGCTCCCGACCATCGCCGCAAAAATCTACCGCAACGTTTACAAGGATGGCAAGGTTGCTCCAGTTCAAAAGGACAAGGACTACGGCTACAACTTGGCTAACCAACTTGGTTTTGCTGATAACAGCGACTTCGTTGAGCTGATGCGCCTCTACCTGACCATCCACTCTGATCATGAAGGTGGAAACGTTAGCGCTCACACAACTCACTTAGTTGGCAGTGCTCTGAGCTCGCCTTATCTTTCTTTAGCTGCTGGTCTCAACGGTCTTGCTGGCCCTCTCCACGGATTGTGAGCTTCAACGTGGAAAATCATTGTTAATATTTGCTAACGTTTTACAGGGCCAACCAGGAAGTGCTTAACTGGCTAACAAAGATGAAAAAGGCCATTGGTAACGATTTAAGCGACCAGGCCATCACCGACTACCTCTGGTCTACCCTCAAGGCCGGACAAGTTGTTCCGGGCTATGGCCACGCCGTCCTGAGGAAGACTGACCCCCGTTACGTCTCCCAGCGCGAATTCGCCCAGAAGAAGCTTCCGGACGACCCAATGTTCAAGTTGGTCAGCCAAGTCTACAAAATCGCCCCTGGTGTCCTCACGGAGCATGGCAAGGTAAGCTTTAGCCCCTTACATATCCCAACTGTGTATCTGGGTTTGGCTAACGTACCCGAAGACCAAAAACCCATTTCCAAATATTGACGCCCATAGCGGAATTCTATTACAATATTATGGTTTGACTGAGCAGAACTATTACACTGTTCTTTTCGGAGTCTCGCGGGCACTCGGTGTACTTCCCCAGCTGATAATTGATCGTGCTGTGGGTTCGCCAATCGAGCGGCCCAAGTCATATAGTACAGATGCCTGGGCGAAGCTCGTTGGTGCTACAGTTTAAGTCTCTTAGAGATATAGGGAGTAAATGACAGTTAAAGATGCTTAACTGCGAAATTGACGGTTCAATGCTTGTATTATATAGACTGCCACCGCGGTTGGAATAGGCTTCTTCTCTTCTCTTTAGCCTCTATCCTCTTGTTAGATTGTGCCACCATTTCCCACGAGCATATAAGAGTTCATTCTTCTCCAAAAGAGCTATCACATCTGTGCTCTGTATAGCACAAACTCGTCTTGTATCTGGCTTCAACGCCACCCTTTTATCGTCTCATACATCGGCCTTACGTGCGGCCTTGCCGTTGTTTATTTTTATTTTAATCGTACTGTGACCGGTGAATTCTTCCCAAAAACGAAGCTACCACCCGCGGTCATGACCGCAGCCGACACACAAAGTCAACCACTCACCATCCAGACGTCAACCTCTCATAAACTCTACTCCTTCGTCTCATTGAAACTATTCATTTTTGTTCAATTGCTACCCGTGCTTTCAGCCTTCACTCAGCTCTTCCACCTTTTGCTGCGCACGCATCGTCCAACAGCAACGTCAAATGGCCAAGAAACCTCTCAGCTAAATCCCCATCCCCTCCATTTGAGCTTCAGTCCGCCCAAATCCGTTGCAATCGACGCCTTCCATTACTGTTCATTATCTGCTTGTTCCTCTGCTACTCAGTTTTATCAAATTGGCACTTCGAACACTCGCTTTGCCGTTGTTGCAGACTTCGTCGCGCCGTGTCCGATTGGCGACGCGTCGGGTGCCTTGGTGCTCACACTTTCTACCAAGTAACAGCGGTTTCCTGCTTAGCCGCCGGTGTTTTCTGGCCTCTGGGCGTGCTTCTTCAGCATCTAGCATCTCTCCGGCTAGCTGGTTTCAATGACAGGTGCTGAGCTCATTTAACATTTTGTATGTGTTTCCCGCTTCACAGTGCAGCTACCAAACTCCCAAAAAAACCAATTGCAAAGCATTGGAGAGTACTGACATGATAAACTAAGAATCGACGCCCTCCTTTCTTGACATCAACATGCCACCTAAGAAACGATCAGAAGGTCAACGTCAAACACTACAAGAAAATAATAGGGCCAAACGGAAAGCTAGGTTCGATGCCGTAGAGCAAAGTAAGCCTGAGGAGAGTCGCCTCGTTGAAAGGACAGATCTGGACGATGTCATCCGACGGCAGCTCTCTGTACAAAATGAGAGATTCTACAAGCAGGCAAAACAATGGTTTGCTGAATTCTATGAGGATATCATCCAAGGTACGCAACAAGACCTTGATGGGTTCTAGACCGTTCGGGGTACGATCATGAGCATGAAGCTCATAAGACAATATCTCCTTTATGTCGCGACTTCAAGGACTGGCTTTATTGAATCGACACTGTCGATTTATACAATGGAACAGTACACTCGCCGATTTCTCAGCGCTGTCGAATGGTATCAGATGCGGCCAATTGACATTGAGATCAGACAACAGGTCCTTTGGTGGGTTGCTGGACCTCTGCGACTTGAAGCCAGCCTCCACAACAAGGTTAAGTCAAAACCTATTGCCCGAATGCCCGATGTCAGAATCCTCCTTCGTACACTGTATTCTGGCTTGAGTCTCTGTTCTTTTGGTACAATGAGGAGCGTTCTTTATTTAAACCTATTCATTAACCTCGCAATTGACTCCTGTGGGCGCATAGGAGAAATAGTTCCGTCATCCAAGGCTCCTCCAGAGCAATGCTTGGTGTGGGACAATATCGAGTTCTGGGTAAAACCTCCTCTGGATGGCGAGACGACACCAAGATTCTATGCGATCGTAAATTTTATCTGGCTTAAAGGAAAGCGTTTAGATCCTGGAGAATACAAGAAGATTTGCCCACGTCTTCTCAGCCCCAAGTTTGCCTTCGAAGACAGCCTTCGCCTACTTTTGTACGTCGCTCTAATCGAAGGCCACTTTAAGGATATAAGTTCCTGGGATGGTCTCCGGTCGCTTGTCGCCCACCCGAACGGATCTCTAATTCGAATCAAGGATGAATCCAAGAACCTCCCCGTACTCAGAGGCATCGACAGCAACTGTGTCTTGTGGGATTCTCCGATGTCCGAGGGAGCGATAACGCACATGTTGGCTCGACTGGGGCGGATGGCTGGGTTTATCGAGTTATTGACCAGGCAAGTGGCTTGGAATCGGTGGCATCGATTTTGATGTACGCTATTGCTGACATATTAGTCACAGTTACTGTCTGCGTCGTGGTATCGCATACACTCTTGAAGCATCGCAGAGTGAACGAACAAGGATGTTCCAAATGGGCCACTCTCATAGCGCCGCTTACTTGGCCTATGCCGCTAAGCAATCGGTTATTGACTTCCAAGCAATTGCTAGAGGCATTGAGGAAGATGACGTCTTACACTTATCCTCAATGGGTCTGGGAATGAGAGCAGATGCCCCCAAGTTGATCTCCGAGGGAGGCTTCCAGAGAGCACTTGCGGACTCTCAGTATCGGCAGCTAGATGATAAAGTGGCGGATCTTATGGACCAGCTGCGGCTCGCGTACGGGTCTTTGAAAAGCGCGGAACAGGCCTCAGATCGTCGCTTCGCGGAGTACACGCGCCTTCAACAGTCACGTTCTTCCCGCCTCCGAATCATAGTCAGTCGCATATATCGCGAAGAGTATATCGCTTTTTTCGAAAAGGAAATTATCGCGCGCCCACGTAGCGCAGAAATCGAGGCCGTCGAAGACGAGGATGAGGATTCCCTTTTCATTCCTGAATTCGCCGTAGATCCTGACAGAGAACTCTCGCTTTGGGTTGATAATCTGAACATCGAAGCCAAAGCAGGTGACCATCTCGGAAATGAAATTAACCCCACTCTGACAGGAGAATCTGCAAACTTTATCGAAAATCTCAGGAGAGCTGCTGAGGAATTAGATGAGGATCCTACAATGGAGGATGTCGATTCTCACCAGACAAACACAACTGAGCTGCATGGCATCTATACTTGTTCACAACGACTACGGGCCGGGTCTCAGAGGTCGTTCGTGCCGGCAAAGCTACCATTATCCAATCTTTACGAGGATGTCCTGGGCCGGGAAGATGAAATTTCGAACGAGGAGCTTGCAGCGTTGCTAATACCTGCATATGCCATCATGCATCCATTAGACCGCTTTCCCATACATTGGATGCCCCAACCAGGAACCCAGATCTGCAGATTCTGTCTCAAAGATCATTGTAGGAAATGCTGGCGAAGTGTATTCAATTGTGCAGAAAAGGATGTCCTCCAAAGGGCACAAAGCGTCTGGGACGAGCAAATCAAGAAGCTGACCTCCTGCCCATTCATACTTCCAGACGGCAGCGGTTGTCGAACTGCCATAACGAATCCGAAGAAGCTATCAATGCATGTGCACCTTACCCATGCGGTGCCGATGAAACATAGCCTTCTTTGCCACTTCTGTTCAGCAGATGGTGTGAGATTCGACAGCGTCGCTTCTTTGATCGATCACTGGATCGCCGACCATGACTATATACCGTATTCCCAATCACCATGCCTATTTATGTTCTGTGCATTCTGCGAGGATACGCTTTGGGAAGTTGATGGTTCGAGCGCTCGAGAGAAGCATTTTGCTGGCCATCTGGAAGAGGCTTACATGAACATAAAGAAGTATGGCTACAACGGCATTGCGCAGACACAGCGGACCGTTGTACCGATAATCGACCCCTTCCTTTTCCATGATGCTACCTTACCCGTCTCTAAACGGCTCTTCGTTTATAAAGGAGGAATAGTCTACGGCTTAAAGGAAGGCCTGCGCTTACGCGCTGCTGCTATCCGCCGAATGCTCGAAGCAAGTGGTGAGGACCGGAGGCGGTGTCCTATCTCGATTTCTGCTGAGGCTGATTACGCATTATGTACGGAAGAGAAGTCAATGACTATGCAGGAACTTATGGATCACATGAAAGCATCACATGGTGTTGATTATTCAGAAAACACGTTTCCTACGAAGAAGAATACTAAGCGGAAATCCAAAGCGAAAGGTCACAATCAGTCAGATATTGAAGGTTCATCTGGTTCTGGGTCAGAAATACTATCTACTAAGAAACAAGCAAAACGGACGGCGAAAAGCAAGAGGAAAGTAAGAGAGGAGCAGTTGGTCTCTGGTAGTTCTGATTCTGATACAGCCCTAATCAGAAAGCCAATGAAACGGACAACCGAGGGAAGATCTAGGCCGAAACGTGTGATACATGAAAGTTCGTCCGAGTCGGAAACAGGGGCTTAATCGACGGCTCCGATATCTCTATTGAGCTCTCGTCTTAGCCCGCCGCAACCGCCTCAACTAGTTCTTATAGTCGATGTCTGATCAAAAGGACAATGCCGTTCCTAATTGCGTTTACTACGATTATCCGGGTTCGTTGTAATTCCTTTATATGCGGCCTTTGCACCCGCCGGTTTATGATGTTTTTTAGAATAAACCTATATTTGATATTATCTATCATAGTATATAGCAAAAGAAAAAATGCATTCAAAGAACCTATGTATATGTTTTTTATAAAGCCAGCTTATTGTAGGAGGAACTTTATATGCTTTATTCGTTGCTAGCTAGATAGCAAAAGCACTTGGAAGACTAAACCTTTAAGTTGAACTGCTGAAACCCTTTATCACTGTGAAGTAAGGATGTGGATAGGGAGTCCAATTGATAGAACAATAGGATATATTGTATGAACAGACGAATCCTTAAGGAAAAGGAGGTGTCTGTGTGTGAGGTAAGTGGTAAGAAGTTAATTAGTGGAATAGATATCCCTTATACCAACTGTATTTTAGGGTCCGTGCGCGCGATTAAGAAATATTAGCTTTCCTCCGATAAGTAGTAAATAGATAACTTTACTAAGACAGTGCGTATCTTTGTATCTAATAATACATATCTTATATAGCCTACTTAGTATATTATTGTAAGAGTATATATACTAGATCCCGTAAGAGTCGCGGTAGATTCGCGATCACTCTCTATCTTTTTGGCCTTATGGCGACGTGGAGCTGGACAAGTTACAATTATTCCTAAAAATTAGGTTATAAAAAGCCTCTATATAAGCTTTTAAATATAATAAAGGGATCGCGTAATAGAAAGGACTTCAAAAGGCGCTAAGGACAACGTATGGGTATAGACTCTATTAAATACTACTACGTAAAGATGGCCCGAATGTAGACGCTCATAGCGGAATTTTGTTGCAATATTATGGTCTTACTGAGCAGAATTTTTATACTGTTCTTTTTGGAGTCTCTCGGGCACTGGGTGTACTTCCTCAGCTGATTATCGATCGTGCTGTGGGTGCGCCAATCGAGCGGCCCAAGTCTTTCAGTACCGAGGCATATGCTAAACTGGTTGGTGCGTCGTTGTAAAATGATGGATAATCTAGGCGTGGGGTGGTGGCTGTGATCTAGGTAGCTGTGAAAGAGCACTAGACTAGGTAACTTCTGTGTATGATAGAATAGGGAATGATTCGGGGAACCGGCAACGACTGCAGGGTATGACCTTTCTCCTTATGCCGCTTTGGGTTGGATACGATAGCCGCGTGTACCATTATTACCGTCGTTTAGCGGGTTCTGGGAAACTTCCATTCTCTTCACACCATGTATATGCCCTGTCTGGAATATAAAAAAGGTTCTGATATTTATGAATCGACAGTGTTGCAGTTCAATGGTATTTTCCATGGCCATAATATACGTCATATATCTTAGACGGTTTGGAAAGAAGTCCGCAATTTATCAATAAGTCCCAACAACTATGTCAACAAAATTCAATCTCCATTTCTACTCCGCAAATGGTCCTGAAGCACCCCGCAGTGCACGATAACAAGTACCTAATAAATTTTCCAGTTGGCCTGAAGTCCTCTATAATCCCTGTTATAAGGCAGAAAATATCTCTTAGCCCCAGTAAAGTGTCTAGGATTACGCCGGTCAAAGTCTGCGTGAAAATAGCTTCAGCTCTTTTGTATATACGGAAATAGAACGGCGAGAATGTCCTAAAGCACTTCTTAAGTAATCCTAAAGCACTTCTAAAGTATTTATAAAGCTATAAGCAAGAGAGGTTATATATCTTATTATAAGAGTATAAAAAGTATTTTAGCTCCTTATAAAAGTATAATATATTTATAGAATAGGATTGGATATCTCTTCTTAAGCCCTGACGTAGGCGATAGGGTTGTGACGGTCGGCATAGTTACGGTTCCTACCAAATTTCGTCTGTGCGCAGTTTTGATGTTATGCCGACCGTCATAACTCTATCACCTACGTTAGTTAATTAGAAGTATAAGATATATTACTGTAGTAAATCCTAAAATATTTTTAATTAAGTAAAAACACATATATAAAGATATATAAAGATCTTAAATTTTAATACAAAACATAAATAGGTTATCTAAACAGTAATAGAAATAACTTTAGGCTCTTTAGCATAAGCGTAAACAGACTTCCTAAGACAGGGTAAAGCGCTCCTCAACTAGATTTCCCGAAGCATGACTGTGTACTTACCGAAGGTTTATTTAGGGCACTAATAGTCGTACACCCCCTAAATGATACACGTACACCCCCCAATTGATACGCATACACCCCCTGCCTCATTTGGTTTAGACGCTCCCTCATTTGGTTTAGACGCTCCCTCATTAAGTTAGATGATTCCTCATTAAGTTAGAGTATCACGTGCGTTTGACTTGTTTGCGCCTGCATCGCGAAAATCAAAGTGCGCGCGCGCGCCATGTAAGTTTTATGACTGCAACATCACGATTAAGTCTTGATTTTTAGTTATAGTATAAGTAGAGTCTAAATTTTAATCGCGCCTGAGTCGACTAATTGGATTACGCAGTGCTTTGTGAGGCGTCGCGCAAACTGATTTGGGTGCTGCCACCTCTCCTTCGCGCCCACGCCCGCGCCCACGCCCGCACGCCCGCGCCCGCGCCTGCGCCCGGTAAGACACAAATTAACACCTCTGCTTTGCATCCAAGAGCCTACAATTATAGAGCGTCGCGGTGGTCGGCCAATTAACTCTACGACTGGCTCTACAATTGCTAATCGCGTCGATTTACTCGTAGAGAGCACTCAGCATTTGAGCGATGGGCTCGCACTTTGATTTTCGCGATGCAGGCGCAAACAAGTCAAACGCACGTGATATTCTAACTTAATGAGGAAGCATCTAACTTAATGAGGGAGCGTCTAAACCAAATGAGGTAGGGGGTGTATGCGTATCAATTGGGGGTGTACGTGTATCATTTAGGGGGTGTACGACTACCAGTGCCCTTTATTTATTGCTGCTCTCTATTACTCCAAACGGATGACGCCCTGAATATCGCCGGAAGCATTGATGGATCCATTAAATGGCATGTTCGGCCAATACGACATCAAAATAAATTGATTCGGGAAGGATCAACTCGCCATGGAAATCCAGGGTTCGTTCCTGGATCGTGTTTCGGTGGCCGAAAGGAACCAGAAAACGTGGCTGCAAGATGATCTAAGTGACTTGCAGGGCCAAAGGGCAACGGAAGCGACGCATTCTCCGGAAGCGGTGAACAATTGGGCCAGACAAGGGCCAGAAATGGGGATTATGAGCTGACGGAGCGGGCTTGTTGAACTGTTGGCATGTCCGTGATGAGCCAGGCGAAATTTTTGGGGAGCCGCGGCGGCACAACAATCAGCCTCAACAAAGACCTACTCTGCTCACCGAGAAATATTCGTGCGTCAGAAAACGTTAATCGGCTTTACTTTTTGCTGACGTGCTGACCAGACTTCCTGCTCACCGCTCTTATTTGCTCTGCTCCGAAATGCTTTGTCGTCGTGAGTTCCGCGGTTGACATCTTTGTCACATTCACCGGCTCCCGAAAACGCCGCGGCGGAAGCCATAGTCTTGGCGGGCTCATCTCCAAAGAAGCATCGACAGCCACTAGCTCAACCAACTCCCCCCCCAAAATCGACCGACCGAACGCTACGACCAACTTCGATAGCTGCGATAAAACCGCCGCGCACCTGTTCCTGAATCTCGCACACCTATTCCACGTCGAACCTGCGAAGAAGCACCCGATTCCCTTGGTCAGGGCCCTTATCACACCGAGTCCTCCCAGATTATGTCCGCACCCACAGCGACCATGGCAGGCGTTGCCGCGCCCCCGAAGCTGGAGAAGAAGCCGGTAAAGTTCAGCAACTTGTTGCGTGAGTATACGCCCAGAGAGAGGTATTCGGATGGGTGAATTCAGGCTGACCGAGGCTTATGAGCGCAGTCGGAGCCGGTTTGAATATGTTTGAGTAAGTGCTCTATCGCAGTGAATTGCAACACAACCGAGACAAGAGCTGACGGACTGCCATTTTAGAGTGACAACTCTGGGACAGGTATAGCTCCGCACTCAGTGAAATCATGAGCAGTGGGATGAAAGCGCTAACATGGGCTTAATACAATAGCCATTGGAAGTCGTGAAGACTACAATGGCTGCCAACAGAGCCGATGGCTTTGCTGGGGCTATCGCGAAGATTTGGAGTCGTGGTGGTGTCCTTGGGTGTGAGTTTGCCGATTGCCTTATCTAGATGACATCTTCGGAGATATCCCCGATCATGTAACTGATTTTCGTGAAATACAGTCTACCAAGGTCTCATCCCATGGGTAAGCCGATTTTGTTCATTTCTATCAATTCCGGTCTATATTCAGAGAAATCCTCTACATCAAAATCAGAAAAAACCAAGTTCTCTGCGCAGAATTAACAAAAATATCTAGGCATGGATCGAGGCTTCGACCAAGGGCGCCGTGCTCCTCTTCGTTGCCTCCGAGGGCGAATACTACGCGCGATCCTTCGGCGCCGCGCCCTTTGTAGCCGGCATAAGTGGCGGTATGGCGGGCGGTCTAGCACAAGCATACGCAACAATGGGCTTTTGCACATGCATGAAGACGGTGGAAATCACAAAGCACAAGGTCGCCGCCTCGGGCATGAAGCCGCCGGGGACCATGGAGACATTCATGAACATCTGGCGTACCGAGGGCATTCGCGGTATCAACAGGGGCGTCAACGCCGTCGCCGTCCGCCAGGTCACCAACTGGGGTTCCCGCTTCGGTCTTTCGCGTGTCGCTGAGACTGGTATCAGGAAAGTCACGGGCAAGGAGGGCGGAGAGAAGCTCGGCGTTATGGAGAAGGTGCTTGCCAGCGCACTCGGCGGTGGGTTGAGCGCATGGAATCAGCCCATCGAGGTCATCCGTGTCGAAATGCAGAGCAAAACGGAAGACCCCAACCGGCCTAAGAATTTGACGGTTGGCAAGACCTTCCGCTATATCTACAAGACCAACGGTCTGAAGGGATTGTATCGTGGTGTTACTCCTAGAATTGCGTTGGGCGTTTGGCAAACTGTTTGCATGGTTGCTTTGGGAGACATGTAAGTTTCACGATACCCCTCAACCCCTCCCTCCTACGCACATGCTAACAACCCAACCCCACAGTGCCAAGGACGCTGTTGAGAAGCTGACTGGCGAAACGGTTACGGCTAAGCACTAATCGGCGTTTGGGTAACTGAGTCTCTCTGTGATTTTTTATCGGGAGTGGCTTATCTTGTGTTGTATTTTCTTTTTGATGTATGCTTGCTTTTTTCTTTGTGAGATTATACAGGCTGCTTGGCCATACCCAATACCCTGGGTATATCATGGTCGCTGATAGAACTGGGGCATGCATGGCCCGCATGATTGTTAGGGCGGGCTTGTCTTGATTGATTGTATCCTACATCAAATCTATGCTATGGAATAAGCAGTATTTCGGTCGTGCTGTTGATGTATAGAGATGCTAGAGCTGACGAGGTTTAGGGGATTAAAGGGATAATCTGAAGTAGTAAGGGAGAGCAAACCTTAGATGTTGCTACATCTTCACCAGAAGGGACATCTCGCAGCGAATATCACATAATTGGGAAGCCCTGGCATATCACTACACCGCTTGGGTTGGCCCTTGGATGTTATTCTTCGCAGCAGACGCACCTTCTCTTATAAGGCTTAACGGGATCACGATCCCGGAGATTACTATCAATCGCTCTTTTCTCTCAACCGCCCGCAGAACAGGATGCGGATGATGTTCATCACTGCAACATAAGGCTGAATGTCATTATCTTGTATTGCTAACTCCACTTATTATTATATGTAGATGATCATCCTTCCTCTGCAAGTAGAATGGCCAGCAAGCTCAAAGCATTATCACGGCATTATAACATCGTAAATCTTAGCGGTCCGGTTCCTCTTGCTTTACAAGTGCGGAGTCCTTGAATAATAAGATATAGACGTCTCTCCAGCTAGTAATAACACTTGGGGATACAACGATTAGGTTGGCGCTATGCTGCCTACGCATCGTAGATGTGGCATTGTGGTTCATCCACGGACTATCCCCACCCTAGTCGGTTCCACGCTGGCCCCCTATCTTTGCTTGTCGTGCTACCGCGGTATTGGTGGAGGTAAAAGACGTTCTCTTGCACTATGCTATACGGGGTGCAGAGGCCTCCTTTGAGCCGCACAAGGACATAGTAGAGCTTCACCGCGCCGGGTTTGTGACAACCATGTACGAGCAGTTCGTCTCATCCCGGTGATGACTGTCTTGGGTCGTTTCACGCCTATAGGCTTCTGTTTCGACATGCCCATGCTCGGTGTCCAGATCTTGCGGTGCCCATCTAATCTAACCAGTCCAATGTCCGGCAGGGAGATTTCGCGGCTTCATGCCACAATACAGTCACTTCCGAAAGTTCGTTTACACTCGCCAAGCCCACTAACAGCCAGCATCGCACCCTACCAAAATTTGTAAGAGATGCAATGCTAGCTATTTAAAGACCTAGCAAACGTTAGTAAACAGCCGTAAGTAGCTCAAAATGAAGCTCAAGTCTAGCCTAATTAGTGTAATTATATAGGACCTTCTGTGGTGTTTTCCATGGCCTCCAACAGACGCAATAAGCCAGCTAAGCCGCCGCCAACGCGCGCATTAACGCGTCCTTCTAAAACATCAAAGAAACGCTCCCATTTAATATTGACGCCCTCTGCACTGGCAGCTAAGAAAGCAAGACCTAGGGCAGCGCCTTAGCCTCCTACGCGTATTTCCACGCCTCCACGTCCTAAAGTGTTACCGTTTACGCTATCGCTGCCGGTGTCTGCCTAGCCCTTAATAGATATAGATGTAGAGGACAATAATAAGGGAGAGGAGGAGGTAGAGGACGATAATATAGAGGAGCCGCCGCTACCGGCGGTAGTACGGTTTATAAGCATGTGGAAGGTATTTAATAGAAAGGAGGTTCTACCTAGGACTTAATTAGTAATATTAGACCAGAATATACTCTACCTAACTGTAATTAAGGCTTAAAGGGAAAAGCTTTTAAGAGATCTCTTACTACGGAAGCTTAGAGTCTAGTAGTTTAAGGTAATTACCTTATATAAGAACGCGCGAGCTTGTAACTTCTGTTAATAGCAGATTAATAACTATAAGGATGTCACGGAACGCGGGCAATGGCTATAAAGCGTATGTATTCGGGGAGTCTATAAGACGTTGCGCGATCGATCGTAAGGATCAAGGGCGTAAGGAGGTAATATACCCTCGCGTAACTGATATAAGCTGTACGCAAGGTGTACACAAGAGCACGGGGTTCTCCTATAGAGGCCCCTACGGTTAGGTTCTGTGACACTACCCCCCCTCCTATTAAGGCAGAGCTCCAGCGACGCTATAGTTGCTATATACATGTAGGGGAAATGCTTGGGGTATCTAGAAGAAGGAATATTATTACAGGTATAACGGGCTCGTATAGGTGCTTCTAACTTAAAGCTTGTGGGTTGCTACTATACAAAGGTACTGGGCTATAGAGGGGAAGGAGGCTGTTGGGGACTTAGTAAGGTGCGAGGGTGTTACCAAGGCGCTAGTAGCAAGCAAGCCAATAGCGATTTTCCATCCTAGGGATGGAAAATCCTAATTGGTTGGCTTCTCCTTAGCGTCTAGAATCTGACTAATTAGACAACTTTAACCGGCGGTTAAAGTTCCTTAACATCTTATTAGAGTAGTCACATGACGGTAATATACAACGATTTAGCTGTGACGGCTCCTATAGGGGATTAGGTACGAAATCTCTACTTAGGCCTAGTTTCTATGGGTTTGCGTAGTAGAAATCGCTAATTAGATCTTTTACGTTTTTAAAATCTTCCCATAGTTGCTATTCCGGCTAATCTATGTCAAATCCTGTATAGGTAGCTTTATAGTAGAGCCGCCATCCTCTGCCTTTGCTAAAGTATTTGGAGTTAATAATTCGTTTAATGGTCTACTCCTTATAGTTTTCGTCTTTGTTCTTATCTCAGATTAGTACCGGTGGGGGTTTAGGCTGTGTTTGTCCTAGTAGAGGGTTAGGCTAGTAAAGGTATAGTAGCTATAGGTAAAACACGGGCCATATCCCACGGGTGGCTAAGGTAGGCGGGAGCTCTAGTTCGTATATAGCTCCTCTATTAATAACTCGTTTAATCTAGTAGGGGCCAAGGTTCTTATAATTAAGTAACTTTATAGGTCTCTATATAGAGATATTACGTGTATCTAACCATACCTAGTTGCTAACACGCATCTCAGGTGGTAGTGTTCTATAGCGGTTAGCGAAGTAAGCTTATTTTACTTGGGCCCAGGCCATCTCTCCTTTATAGTAGTTGAGTAGGTCTTTTATACGGTCTATATATTAATTAGCAAGTAGCATCTTAAGGCGTTTTCTATATAGCAGTTTCTTATTAATAGGCTCTGGTGGCTCTATACTAAATTATAGGTAATATCCTTTATTTACAAAGAACGGGGTAAGTCCTATAGTGGCTAAGACGTGGTTATTTGCTGTAAATTTACCTAGTAGAAGGTGGTCTACCCAGTCGTCCTAACTATAGGCGACTACCTATTGTAAGTACGCCTTTATACTAGCGTTAGCGTTTTCCGGTTATCCCGCAGTTTTATAGTAAAAGGATGTAGACATCTTAACAGAGATGCCAAGGTGTTAACAGATCCGCCTCTATATGTTAAAGTTAAATTGCATACCTTAGTTAGACGTAATAGAGTTGGGTAACCTGTATAGTCGGTAGACTTCGCGGAGAAAGGCGTCGGCAACGTCGCTTACGGCTACGCCTTTGGTTGGGACGTAGTAGCGTTCTTTTATAAGTCGGCATATTATCATAAGGATGTTCTTATAGGTTCGGCTATGTTGTTTGTAAGGTGGTAGGTTAATAATGAAATCTATAGCAATATCTGCCCATCGTTATATAGGTACTGGTAGAGGGTGTAGCAGTCCTTAGTACTTTATATAAAATGCTTTAGCACATTTATAGCTATAGTAGGCGCTTACAAAGCGTTCAACTAAGTCTATTATTTTAGGCCAGAAGTAGTATTGGCTAAAAAGCTTATAGGTTCCTCCTTTGCCTAGGTGGCCGCTTAATCAGAGATCGTGGGCCATTTAGATTAGTTGCCGTTATAGGTCTTCTAAGTTGGGGATAAATAGACGGCCTCTATAATAAAGCCTATTCTCTTTTACTTTTAAGGCTATTATATCAATCTAGCCTAAGCTTTGGAGGTTAGTAGGCAGTATACGGATGCTAGCGATCTTTGCGGCAATCAGTTAATGCAGTAATGGGTTAATAGGGGTGTTATATGCTGCGGTAATAAGTTTGTTAATTTTGGGGGGTAACTCTAGTTCTATGGTATAAAGCTAAGGGGTAGTTGGTTCTGTCTTAGGTAGTATACCTAGGGCTAAGTTTCGTGCTTTTAGGATTATTTGTTATTAGAATTAATTATAAGGGTCATCTTCTAACTAAGGAAGGTCTTGTGAATGGCGTGTTAGGCTATTAGGCTTAGTACCTTGTACTCCTAGCCTATATATGATTTTAAAGTTAAAACCAGAGAGGAACTCGTTCTAACATGCTTAGTGTTAGTTTAGTTGTTTTATAGTTATAAAGTATTTAAGGTTGCGATAATCTGTAAGGACCTTAGTTGGCTAGTTAGGTTCTGCTAAGGAGAGTTCCAGTTAGAATTCCTTAAACACTTATATAATTATAAGGAGTTCCTTATTATAGATCTTATAATTACATTCTTATAGTATAAGCTTAGACGAGTAGAATGCGACTAGGTAGAGAAAACCATTATTACCCATCTAGAAAAGGACGCCCGCGTTAACATGGTCTAAGGAGTTAGTTTTAAGGTAAAGTTATTATCCTAGTATAAAGTAAGCTAGGATAGGTGCTTTGGTAAACGCATCTTTTAGGTCTTAGAACGCCTTTTCGCATTTAGGCGTCCAGATAAAATATAAATATATTTTTCTTCCTTTCGCGAAAAGGCCCTTTATTTGTATTATTGCTGTAAGTGGTGCTATAACACCTAAGAAGTTGTATATAAATTTCTGATAAAAGTTGGCGAAACTAAGGAAGGCTTATACGTCCTTAATATAGGTAGGGGTTTACCATCTAGTAATTGTATATACTTTTTTAGGGTCCATACGGACACCCTTAGTAGTAATAATTAGTCTAAGGTATTTTACTTCTGTAACTAAGAATTCGTACTTCTTTAAATTAATATAAAGTCCTGCGTCTCTAAGGCGCTATAGGACCTTTTAAACGTGCTCAGTATACTTAAAAGGGTTGTTGCTATAAATAAGTATATTATCTAGGTACGCGGAGTAGAAGTTATTAAGGTAATCCCATAAGGTATTATTAATATAGCTTTAGAAGCTGCCTGGGCCGTTACATACGCTAAAAGGCATAACGGTGTATTCGAATTGGCTAAAGCGCAATATAAATATAGTTTTCCATTCATTACCTTCCCGTATTTAGAGGCGGTTAAAGGCGGCGATAATATTAAGTTTAGTATAGATTTTGGCTTAGCTAAGCCGTTTAAGGGTCTCGCGTATAAGCGGTACGGGGTATCAGTTCTTAATCATAATAGCGTTAAGTCCTCTATAGTTAATGTAGAATTAAATACCTCCTCCTAGCTTTTTAGCAAGGAGAATAGGGGCGGCTGTTAGGGATATACTAAAACGAATAAACCCTTTATTAAGGTGCTTGTTAATATACTTTTTAATAACTAGGAGTTTGTCTTTTAACATTAGGTAGGGTCTTTTATAGGGCAGCGTTTTTCCTTATTTAATATTAATGGCATGGTTGTTAGGTTAATGTAGGGGGAGTATATCTACGCTCTTTTATAAGCATACGTTAATAAAGTCATGGTATCTTTTAGGGAGGAGCTTATAGAGTTCCTTATTAGTAAGTCCTTTTTTAAGCTTTATAAACTTCTTAAAGTCTAAGGGTAAAAGTCCGTAGAGTTCTATAGGGGCATTATTTTCTGGGAGGTTAACTATATCTATCCTATTACTGTAGAGGACGTGGTCCTAATCTTTATTAAGCTTATATAGTTATAATCAGGAGGCTGTGGCAACAGTCTAGCCTTTCCTACGTGCTATACGGTAGAAGGCCGCGGCGCTTACATAGTGGCAGTTGGTTGTGGATGGGGTAATAAGGGTTTCCCTAGGTTAATATCCTGGGGAGTAGATAGAGGCGGCTAGGCTATACCCTAGGCAAGTCTCTCTGTAGTATTTAGAGTTAAAGGTTACTTCTCTCTTTTGCCAGTTAATGGCGGGGTTATATTATTCGAGCCAGTTTATTCTAAGGATAATAGGGTAGTTTGCAAGTGGTATAATATAGGCCTAGAGCTCCTCCTAGTGTCCATTTATATTTAGGTAGAGTTGTGCCATATAGGTAATCTTTTATATAGTATAACTACCGTCAGCGAGTTGTAGGGCGCGGGCTTTAGCAAGGGGTAAGGTAGATAGGTTATAAGTACATATAAATTAGGTATTTATAAATTTATTAGTAGCTCCGCAGTTAATTATAGAATGGGTTTTGTATTATTTCTTAGCGGTAGTTCTCTCTATAGGTAAGACTATTTGCTTCTATCCTTCTATTCTTACTAAGCTATCTATTGAGTAAGCCAATATATAGATCCCTCCATCATCGGAGTGTCCTAACCTGCGACTTAGGGCTGGGACTTTACGTTTTCCACTTCCGCGTCTAATTTTACTACCGTTACTGCATCTTTGTCTTATGCGGTAGCGGCGTGTAGCGATATATTTAGTGTCCAGGGTATAGGGTTAGGTGTTTAATAGCAGCTGCTAAACCTAGCTATTAGGCAGTTTGGGCTATAGCTATAATAGCCTTCTTAATAGTATCTATAGCAACGCCTTAGCTTCTAGAGTAGCTTGCGCTTTCTATCTAGTAGCTTCTTCGGGAAGGCTGGTATAGAGAGGTTAATATTAGAACCAGTGGTGTTACTTAGGGTAGTAGGCGTCGGTGGTTTAGTAGGTCCAGAGGGCTTCTATAGGGAGGTCTTTAGGTGGGGGTTTGCAGTAGTAATCTAGTTTAGCCGTCGTTTAATCTTCCGTAGGGCTACTACCATATCGTAAACGTCGTTATAGTTGTGGCTGGCGGCTGCATAACTAAGGTAATAAGTGACTTTTTTAAGGAGATCTTCCTGGTCTTTAGCGTCATCTTAGGTAAGGACTCCGGTATATTCCTAGAATTTAACATAGAACTTATTAAATAATTTAGTAGGACTTATCTTTAGGGCGCGTAGTTTAGCTTAATTAGTGGCCACTAGGTTATAGTCACAGTATATTTAGTTAAGGTCGTTAAGGACTTCCTAGTAGAACTGCCACTTCTAGGGACTGCTAGTCTCCCATTAAGCAAAAAGCCTATTAAACGGGATGCCCTTTATTTGTCTAATGATATAGCCAATCTTAGTATCTTCTATAGGGAAAAGGCAGGCGCTCTAGGCCAGTTTCTTGTGGGTTTACATCTTCCAGTAGCTATATTCCTTGCGGTCACCCTTAAAGATTAGGGGATTAGGGTAGCGTATATTAGACCCTATAGTAGTAGTTTAGGTTCAATTGTTATAGCTTTTGTCGTTGCCGCTACTATAGTAGGGGTTCCCGTTAGGTGAAGCTACTCAGCGCTAACCTTCCGTTAAGCGTTAAGTAGGTAAGGTTGCCGGGGGCGTAAAGACTTAGGTGGCATTATATACAATAGAGAGGTATCTGGTATCATTATAAATGTGCTCGTTAAGCTAAGATTATAGGTATTTAATTATACCCTCTCTCTTAGTAACCGTAGCAATAAGTATAATCTCGGCCTTCTTTAATCGTTAGACGTTGTGTTTAGACGCACGGAGGTCATCTTTAATCTCTTAGCGTATATTGTTAGCGAGCGCCTTACAAGCTTGTAGGTCTTAGATAATATTATAATCTTAGGCAGCACGCATCTCAGCTTATATAAGCTTTAGATAGTAGTTCTATAGAAGGCGGTAGTATTTGTCGGGTTCTTATACTACCATTTTTACAAACATCTCGGCGTCTTGTATCTCGATCTCAATAGGTAGTAGCCCTTCAGCTTATTTATCCATGGTTGTGTAGTTAATAAAGGATAAGACATTATTAATATCCCCTTTATAGTCATCGTAGTCTTTTAAGCCACTAGGCTTCCCTTTAGGGGTTAAGGCTAGGGTTAATAAATTAAATCCTCCTAGGACTAATTGGTGTCGTGGTTTTAATATAGGTATTAGGTTGTTCTTTAAGTTTAACATAGTAGCTAGTAAGGAATTTCGTCTTACTATTATTAATTCTTTGGGAGTACAAAGTAAGGTAACTCATAGACACGCTGCTTCTGGCAGCGTCTACGGTATCATAGAGACGTAGAATTGGTCGTAGGCTAAGCGTCAGTGAAGAAAAAGGCGCAATATAATGTCACGGAACGCGGGCAATAGCTACAAAGCGTATATATTCGGGGAGTCTACAAGACGTTGCGCGATCGATCGTAAGGATCGAGGGCGTAAGGAGGTAATATACCCTCGCGTAGCTGATATAAGCTGTACGCGAGGTGTACGCAAGAGCACGGGGTTCTCCTATGGAGGCCCCTACGGTCGGGTTCCGTAACAAAGGACCTCTAGTAGGCAGTTAAGATTATAAAGGAGTGGCATTTGCGCTGGCCATTAAAATCCTTAAGGCTTAACTTTATATTAAGTTTAGTTAAGGAGAAGGAAGTAATTTTAGCGATATCTATACCTATATTAAGTTAGTAAGTAGATAATAGATTAGAAGGAAGAAGGACTACTATATAAGCTTAACTTAATAATCTACCTAAGCTGCTTGCTACTAAGGAAGATACCGGTAATTATATCCCTAGGATAGCTAATAGGTGGTCTTATTTAAATAAGCACTATAATAATTATCCTGTAACGTATTAGCGTAATAATTAGTTATTAACCTTACCAGATTACGTCCTCTATTATTATCCTATTAGCTTAGAAAATCTAGCATATTAGAACCATAAGCTATTAAATAGAGAGTCTAGTATAAATTAGCCTTTATAGAATATTATTATTTAGCTTATAAACTAAAAGGAGAAAGGCTGTAAGAATAATAAGACGGAGCAGCTAAAGGAGAAGGACGAGGCCATTAATAGTCTTATTAAAGCTTGGCTAGTTAAGGAGCTTAAGTCTTAGCCTTAACCTTAACCTTAGCTCCCTATATACCCTCTACACTACCCTTTATATCTATATCTAATGGTTAATTAGCCTTATAATTTCAGCCCTATTTAGTTAAAGACAGACCCAGTTAAGCTGCTTAGATTATTCTTTAAATGGCTTATAGACTAGCTAGGGTTTAATAATAAGCAGCAGAGGGAAATTTTTAAGCTAATTAAGGTAAGGTTGATGCAGGAGATATAGAATATTAATATATTAAAGGCGTTAAAAAGGGAGGGCAAAGGTATAACTAATAAGATATAGGAGGAGTATGATTTTAAGATAGGAATGTTAGTAAGGATAAGAGGTAAGATCTCTACCTTTAAGCTGTTAAGGCAGTAGATAGATTTAAACTATATATCCTGCGTTTCTATAATACGCCTCCGCGTAAGCTCCTATTAATTAACTAATAGTAAAGTATAGAAACGCCTTAAAGCTCTTAAACGTCTCTACTAGTTAATAGTTCCTTTTAATCCACGCCTTAAGGTCCTTAAATATTTCCTTAATTAGGTTATAATCTAGTAAGTATAGTAGTACGAATATAAGTAGTACGCTATGCTCCTTATATAGATCGCGAAGTTGTACTAACTTATAAATTAACGCATTATTTAGAATAAGAATAAATTATAGCCTAGGATATAGTATATAATAAGGGAGAACCTATTGCTCTAGGAATAGCTTAAAGATCTCTGCTGTAATTAAGCCTTAGAAGATAAGGTAGCTTAGGTATCTATTAACTAATAGCACTAGTAGGATACTTTACCTCTCTAACCTCTTAAACGGGTAAGAGACCTTATACTCTCTTCTAATTGGCGCCTAGCCAAACTTCCTATTACCTGTTCTCTTATTAGAAGCTAACTTATCTAGAAAGACTAGCTAATCTACCATCTACATTGCCTGTCTACTAATTTATAATATATAAAGCTCCTAACTTCTCTCTACTGTATAAGCCTTAACGGCCTTCCTTAACCAGCGAGCTCTTAATAAGGTGCGGCTAATAGTAGTTTTGGAGACTTAAAGATTAAACTTATTAAATAGGAAGTCCTGTATCTCATTAATATAGGTAGTAGGTTGGTCTTTAAGAAAGTTAAATAGCCTCTATTACTGGTAACGCGTTAGTAGAAACCTAATACTAAATAATATTAGACTTATAAGCTCTTAATAGGCTAGAAGTAGCCTTAGTTGACCTTGTATAAGACTAGCTGGCGCGTACGGCTTGTCATAGAGGTTAAGGTTTAATTGTATCTTGTAAACGGTAGGACGAGACACGTTGATAGCCTTCGCAATAGCTAACACCCCCTTACCAGCTTCAATTCTAATCCTAATTCGGTATACAACCTCAGGTGCGAGCCTTCTGCCTATTTTAGGCGATAAGTAGTGGGTTAAATGCGTTACATCGCACCTTTTACAAATTTTGGTGGGGTGCGATGCTGGCTGTTAGTGGGCTTGGCGAGTGTAAACGAACTTTCGGAGGTGACTGTAGTTCTTTTAGTAACTTTAAGATTCTTATTCGCAACGGAATTGGATATTAAATACTATATCTACTATCTTAGCTGGGGTAGTAGTATGCCTAATAGTATATCCTATCTATCCTCTTAAGATTAGTACCAGAGCGTACTAAAGTAATTTAATCCATTAAAGCAGGCGGAGGTTCCGTTAGCGTAGTAGCGAAGTTAAAAACTAGGATTGCCTTTATTAAATAAAGGGCTTCTAAATAGGTATAAAAGCGTGATAACTAGTGTTAGTCTGGGGAGCTGCCATTCTTTTACCCTAGTATAGGACTAATAATAGAGGTATTAGACCAACGAGCTTAAAAAGGGAGGGAATGATATAGATAAGCTTACCGGTAATTTTTTTTCCATGCGCGTTTTTAATATACGCTATAAATTGCAAAGCTAAGTTAATAAGTAGAATAGATAAACGCTTAACTGCCCTTTCCTTGCCGAAAAAGGTGGTAATAGCTATATTAGTGCAGAATTTAGTAGGCTTTTAAGTTTTTATATTTATGTAAGTAATCTATAGAACCGAATTTACCTATTATATAATAATGTATATATAGTCTCCGTTAATAGTAAGCGAACTTAAGTTAATATATCTAGTATAGCCGCTAAGGCAACTAGCAAAACAAATATTAAAACTCTTAACGAGCTTTACAGCTCCTCCTAGAGAGACTTCCGCTAAGAGGCTATCGGTATATTACGTTTCCCATTATATATATATAGGTTGCGGATTTTGATAACCTACTTACCCTATATTCTTTAGCAGAAAGTAGTAATATTAAACTGTAACTCGTTATAAAATAGAATTAATTATTATTTTAAAAACTTAGCTTTGCTAGACTAGGCCTTTCTTAAAGTAGGTGCTTCTAAATTATAATCTAATATTAAAGGGCAAACGGAAGGAAACGAACGTCTTATACTTCTTGGTGACGCAGTTCTATGCCTTTATATGCTTAATAAAGAGTACCTACGCGGAATAGATATAGATATAAATATAATAAGATAGGTAATATATTAGAATCTAAGAAAATATTTAAAGGAAAATCCCTTACAAAAAGGCGAGGAGCTAAAGTCTATACTCGCTTTAACAGTTAAAGCCATCCTTAGCGCTCTATAGGTTAACTCTAAAAGAAATTTTAGGGCAGTATACTATACTATTAAGAAATTCCAGTCTTAAACAATTTATATAAGGTATTTTATTTTGATAATACAGTTAGTTAAACGGCCGCTTAACCCGCCTTTTTTAGTAGAGTTGCTTATAAACAGGTGCTTAAGTGGATTATTTATAGCCAACGACTACTAACTATTGATAAACTATATCTATCCTAAGTATACTTTACTAGCTTATATAGGCTTAGTAATTACTTAATTTAGTAATTTTTATATTGGTTTAGTTAAGGGCTAAAAATCGTAACCTAATCTAACTGCTAATATTACTAGTAAAATATGGGGTTCTTAAGAGGAATAGAAAGCGTATAAGAATATTAGTGGTAAATAACAAAAAATCCGGGAAGGGGATCTTAAATCCTCTGGCCTTTACCAATTCCTAATTAGTAACCTCCTATAATACTATAAGAAAAAGAAAAAAACCAAAAGTAATAAACTATAAAGTATAAGGTAGTAGAGAAGCGCTATATACTATAAACACATAGTTTTAAAATGCTTATGCCTAAAGAGTATTATTCCTAATAAGCGACAATATAGGTCTAGACATGGGATTAATTTATTCTATCCGAAAAAAGAAAGATGTAACTTCTTAATATATTTCCTTGCTTTACGCAGGCGACAAAAAGAAGTATATACTCCTGTCTTATAGGCGCAGAAAAGACACTATAGATTTATAATCTTTATAGGGCCTAGTTTAAGTTTAACCTTTAGCTCTGGACTTAGCTCTAAAGTAAAAAGGATGCCCTAATTACAATTATAGATAACCTTGTATTTAACTATAGGTTTTAGTATTTAGTATAGATTAAATAAGACTTTAATTGCGTTAATTTAATATTAGAGCCTCTTTTATAGTATAAGTTCGGAACGGTGTTTATATAAGAGTTCAGCGACACGTTTTCGTTTTAAACTATACTCTACTAGTTTTGGTTTCTACTCTTTTTTATTTAAACCAACAGCTAATAGGGCAAGTTGTTGTCTTAAATCTTCGGTCTCGATTTTATTAAAAACAATTAAGCCATATTTCCTTCCGTTTCTCTTTTTTTAAGGCCTCCTTTTAATTTTCTAAATCCAATGCAGCTTAACGTATATAATTTATACTCTTTACTCCTAAGTGCCTGTGCATTTTTAAGAGTTCCATATGGTTCCCTAATTACTTTAAACAAAACATTACGCCGCTAATAAAGCTCTATAATAAGTAGGTAAGTCTTAAAAGAATTATTTATTAGATTTGCAACGGCTTTAGGAGCCTATAGGTCGATATCCTAACTAACATAAGTTAGGGACTTAAAAAGTGCGTTAGTCGAAGAGCGTCTAAGGAAAGCGGCCTGCATGTTATATTAAATTCGCTTATTAATATAAGCCTAATAGATCTCAGCATCTCTATAACCCATAACCTATTATAATTAAGCTTAGGTTACTATTGTATTAACCGCCTTACCAGCTCCTTGCTAAATATTATAGGGATTAAAGATCTGCATTATTCTGGCTATAAAGCCTAGTTACTAAATATAGTAGAGAAAGCATTATAGTATAGAGGTTCGTTTAAAGTTCGAATCCCGTCTAATATTAAAACTGCTTACTAGAATACTAGCTTATTTTCCTAGTTTTCTTTCCATCTTAGTCGCGTAGTTATTTAATGCGGGTTAACATAAAGCCAAAATATTTGTTTTAATAGACTTAAATTTAAGTTTAAAGGCATTGCTAAGGATGCTTAGAATAATTATATATATTATTAAATTAAAAATTAGGTCGTTAACTTCGTAAATATAAAATATCTTACCATAGTAAAAACTTAATAGCGCGATATAATTTTTACAAGCGATTTATATCGCAGTAACAAATTATTGTATAAATAGAAGCTGATTAAGCACCATCTAAAAAGCCTCTAGTGCCAGTAATCCACCCATCTAAAGTACTCTGCTTGCAAGCTTTACTTACCTATAGGTTAAATTGCCGCTCTATCCAGTGTAGCAAAGCTATATTATTAGCTATAGCGTCCTCCTAATGCTCTATAAAGCGTTACACAATTATAAGAGCCTTAAGAGCGTCTAATAGCGACGGTAGAGGCTTTATAGCGTCGTCTTCCTTATGCACAACTTTAAGGCCTATTTTGCCTATATAAAAGTTAATAATCTCCTATAGATTAACCTGCTTATTAGGCTCGTTATCCTTACCCTTAAGATATAGGAAAGTCTCTAGTTTATAAGCGTTATTACTAACCTATACAACAGCCTGGTATTTATGGAGGAGTTCTATAAGATTTAGCGGTGGAGGTAGCTCTTTAACATTATCTGCCTTCTCTAAAATTGTTAATTTAGCCTAGCAATTGCAAATTATAGCCTTAGTAACATCCTCTCTCTAAGCCTTTGCTGTCCACCTAAGCGTATTATAGAGATTTGTTTTCTTAATAGGATCTTTTTAATTAGTATAGCAGTTAATTAAAAAGCGGAGCCACTGTCGCCAATAGCCGCACTTAAAGTTTTATATAATGCCCTAATCTATTAGCTAGTATATAGAAGTACTATTTTTTTAGTAGAAACTTAACGTGAATATTTATATCTAGGGGAGTAAGCTTAATAGCTACAGTATAGGTAGGAAAGTTATTAAGTAGGAAAATAACTTATAGCTTACCAATATAAGTATAGAAGGCCTTTAGCCACTTAGCTATAATATTAGTAGTTATCTAGGCTTTAGTAGAGGCTCTTTATTATAGGCCTAGCGTAGGGACATTAATAAGGTGGAGAGTGTATAGTGTCTTTAACTTGCCTATTAGCTATAGGGGAAGCTTGTTAGATCTAGTAGCATTATTATACAGCGCGAGTAATATCCGGGCCTTATCCTTTTTAACGCTAGAAACTAAGGTAGTAATAAGGCCTTTACTAACTACCTAGCGCCAATAGAGGCTAGTTTTGTCCATATTATATATATAGTATCATGGCTCTGGCAGAAAACGGCAGAACTTAGCTAGCAAAACTTGGCAGAACTTGCGGTTACGTGACTAGAGGACCGTATAAAAGAACCCTACTTTGACCGGCGCTACTATTCTTCTCCTTTCCTTTCTCTAACTTTAGACCCCCGTTTATAGATAATCCAATTATATAGGCTTGCATACGTCCTTCTTACTATGCTTGTGCCTTAATTAACTAAGTTGCTAATATTATCTAAAGCTTATCTACTCTTTCTTCCTAAGAAGGAACTTAAATATATTTATAGACTATAAATAGGACAGGAATACAGAATAGGACCCTAAGGATATTATTAGAACTACTAGGACAGGATAAAACCAAAAGAATATAAATAGAATATAAAACCTAAGAATAGGATATATATAGACTAGAACCCCTAGGAAATAAATAAATACTAAAAATTACCCAATATCCTTACTACTATACTAAGAAATATAGTAGCTGGTAAAGCCGCTATAGGACCCATAAATACCTCTAATAGTAAAATAGTCGCCGTCTTGACCCCCTAGGAAGAGCTTATAGCAGCTAATACTAAAATTAAATAGCTTTAAAAGCTGCTTAAAACTAGAGACACCCTTATACTTAGCGAAGAGTTATTAGAGGCCTAGAGACTTACTATAGTCCTTAAGGCCCTAGCCTAACGTATAGCACTAGCATTATTGCGGTCTATAAAGGTCGCGGATATCCTATTACTTACAGACGGAACTAACCCAATATTTAATAATTAAAAGCTTTAACTATAAGACAAGCTTAAAGTTAATATAGACCACTTCCCTACTACCTAAGCTAAAATGGCCTATATCTTCGGCCGTACTGGTAGGGATATATAGACGCATCTACGCCTATAATATGCCTAGGACTTAGCAGACCCTTTCCTCTCTAAAGAAGAGATAATTAAATACCTATCTTCTATTTATAAGGACCCCTTTAAGATATAAAACTCCCGCCTTAATTATAAAGCCCTTAATATAAAAACGATAGAGACCTTCTTGGTCTTTTAGACCTGCTTTCTACACCTAGCCAGATAGGCTTAAATCCCCTAGGAAGATCTAATGGTAAACCTTTTTAATAGGCTTACCCTAGACCTATAGCGCGCTATACTACTAGTTTATACTACTATATAGACGCTAAAGGAACTTATAGACTAGTGCCTAGCTATTAACTGGGGCCTTTGTTAAATTAAGGCATATACCATGCGGTATAAGACTAGAAGCTCTGCTAACTAAAATATAAGTACTATAAAAATAGGCTATAGTGCCCTAGTAAGATCTATAACCCCTATAGTACTAACCGTACTGCCTACTATTAACCTAGCGGCTAGCTATATAGCTAGCCCTACTGCGGGTCTAGCGCATACTTAACCTATATATAGTAACCCCTATAAATAGGCCCTTAGTAATTAAGGAGCCTACTTCTTATACAGCTAAAAGGACTTCTTTATTAAGGACTGCCTAATAAAGGCAAAAATGGATAAGGTTCTATTAATATAGAAGAATAGTATAAAGTTAGAAAAAGAGGAACCTTAGAGTAAGACTCCTCTCTAGGGTTAAAATGGATTAATATATTATATGTTAATCTGGGTCGGCTAATTAGTAGAAGAAGCTATACTATCCCTTATACTTTATTCTATAATAAATATTAAGTTTTAACCTCTGCTTTAGCTAACTCTAAAGTAAATACCTTTGCCTTAATAGACACCTAGTATACTATAAAGCTAGCTGACTTTTTAAATATACCCCTTAAAGAGCTGCTTAAACCAATTTCTATTTATAGGTACAACGGACGGATAGGGCTACCTATTATAACTATTATATAGATTTACCTTTGCGTAGACAGACGAAGGTAGTATAATGTCCCCTTTCTTATTATGGGCCTAGGAAGCTATAATATAATCTTAAAAAGAAAATGGCTAACCTACTTAGGCCTATAGCTTAACGTTTAAAATAGATGGCTTGTCTAGCCTAAAACCCTACCCCTAACACCTTCCTTTATAAAAGAAATCAGCATTATAATAGAAAACCTTATACGGCTATAGATAGACGCCGTTTACTAGGCCAATGCTATATATAGGGACTAGGTATTTAAGAAAGACATATAGCTTAATCTGTAATGGATCTGTATATTACAACGCCTCTAGACAACTAATGTCGCGCCGCCGGCACCAGGGATCTAGGAAGCCAGTAATAAGCTAGTTAGATTAGGCCCTATATAGCTATAAAGAATAACAAGGAATATTAGACGCCGTACTAAATATATGGACTGGAAAGATAACTTATAGAAGATAAAATAGGAGCTAAGGAGGGTTATAAACCCTTAACCACAAAATACGGCCTAATAAAAGTCTGTAAAGAAACCTAGACCTCCTACCAGTTAATATCTGCTATATTAGCGCTGTAGGATTCTACCAAAACTTAGTTTAACCTAATACCGTTACCTTTATCACTAGCTTATATAAAATTAGCTAAATAATTAAGAAAAAGGGAAATAAGCTTAGCAAACTAGAAGGCGAGCTTATAGATAAGGAGTTAGTAGAATAGAAACTACCCTATTAACACTAGAAATTTAAGGACGTATTCTCTAAGGCAGCGTCTAATATACTCCCACCTTACTAACCATATAACTATAAGATTAAGATTAAGCTAGATAAGGAAGACATACTTAGCTATAGCCCCATTTATTAGCAGTCTACTGCTAAATTATAGGCTATAAAGCAGTATCTTATTAATAACCTGAATAAGGGCTTTATTAAGCCTAGTTAAACTCCTTTTAACTTACCTATTCTCTTTACTAAAAAGCTAAATAGAGGACTTTATTTCTACATTAACTACTATAAACTTAATAATATAACCCGTAAGGACTGCTACCTACTGCCTTTACTTAATAAGACTTTAACCCAAATAAGTAGAGCTAAGATCTTTACTAAGCTTAATATCCGTTAGGCCTTTTACTAAATTAGGATGGACCCTAGATTAGAAGATCTTACTATATTTTAGACTAACTAACGGACTAGCTACGTACTAGCGATATATAAATAATATACTCTTTAACTACCTTAACGACTTCTATACGGCCTACCTAGATAATATTATAATCTACTTTAAGAATAAGTTAGAATATAAGGAGTATGTCCATAAAGTCCTATAACAGCTTTATAAGGCTAGCCTCTAGGCCAATATTAGGAAATTGGAATTTAGTGTTAAGTGTATAAAATACTTAGAGTTTATTATTAGCATAAATAGAATTAAGGCAGACCTAGAAAAGATAGCCGTAATTAACTAATAGATACCCCTAAAGACCGTAAAGGGGATACAATTATTTTTAGGGTTTTATAACTTCTACTAACGCTTTATTAAGAACTATAGTAGGATTACCTAGCCCCTAAACCGACTTACCTATAAGGACCGGCCCTTTTACTTCAATACCATATATAGGTAGGCCTTTAATAAGCTTAAGAAACAACTGGTCTCTACTCCCTTACTCGTCTACTTTAACCTAAAACGGCTCTTAATGCTAGAAACCGATGCCTTAGATAGTCTTATAGCCAGTATTTACTCCTAAAAGCAGACAGACAGAGAGTGGTATCCTATTACTTACTATTTAAAGACTATAGTATATGCTAAGCTAAACTACCCAATTTATAATAAAGAAATGCTGGCTATTGTCTCTAGCTTTTAGCACTAGCGAGCCTAACTAGAAGGCGCCCCTAAGTCTATCTAGGTAGTTTCTAATTATAGGGCCTTAGAATATTTTATAATAATAAAGGCCCTTATAGCCTAATAGGCACGTTAGGCGGACACCCTATCTTAGTTTAACTTTCTAATTATATATAGGCTAGGCGCTACTAACTATATGGACGCTCTTATAAGGCGTAAACAGGATATAGATAACCAGACAGCTGTGAAGATATTACGGACCTAGGCACTACTATAACTAGAGTACCTTAACACCTAGATATGGGCAGAACTAAATACAAACTCTTTGAATGCCGAGATATATCCTATTAACTCTATAGAACTTAACCTTATTAATAAACTACTATAGGTAAACCGTACGGCCCCTTCTCTATAGAAATACCGCGAAAAGATAAAGGACGTTACTAGCCTATGGCCCCTTAAAAATGGACTACTTAAGCACTATAAACAGCTAGTAGTAGTAGAGAAACAGAACCTACGGACTTGGCTTATCGCCAAAGCATATACCTAGGTCTCTACGGCCTACCCTAAAAAAATAAGACCCGTAAAATTATTAGTAAACGTTACTACTAGCCCAGAATAGTTATAGATATTAACCGTTATATATAAAACTATAACAACTACTATAGGTCTATAATTCCACAAGACAAGACCCTAGGACTGTTAAAACCACTCTTAATACTAGAGCGCCCCTAGCAGTATATCTTTATAGATTTCTATAAGCTACCTATAGACTATAATGGATATAATATAGCTATAGTTATAGTTGACCGCTTTAGCAAGTGCCCGTTCTTAATTCCCTACTATAAGAATATTAATACTAAAGAAACGGCCCGACTATATATTTACTATATCTACCGCATTTACAAACTACTAAATACTATTATATTTAATTACAGGCTGTAATTTATATCGGCCTTCTAAAATAAGTTTACCCAGATCCTAGGTATTAGGCTAAAGCTTTTTATAATATATTACCCCCAAATAGACGGCTAGACGGAGATTATAAACTAGTATTTAGACTAAAGACTCTAACCCTTTATTAACTACTTTTAAAATACTTAGGCCAAACTACTACCTCTAATAGACTACGCCCAGGCTACCCTACCCTATAACTCTATAGGATTTGCACATATCTAGCTAGAAATAGGGTATGTACCCTATATAAGCTTTAACTGGGAAAGAACAGAAGGGCTACGGACTATACGCGAAAAACTATCTTATAAGGAAGCCTAGCATTACGCCAAACGCTTAGAAGAAGCCTAGAAAGTAGCCTATATAAACCTAGAAAAGGCCTAGAAATTAATAAAATAGCAGGTAAATAAGCATAGGCGCGAGCCCAACTTTACTGTAGGTAATATAGTCTGGGTTATAACAAAGAACTAGAAGATAGAACGGCCTAGCTATAAGCTAGACTATTAGATAGCAGAACTATATAAGGTTTTTAAAAAGATAGGCAACTTGTATAAAGTAAAACTCCTAGATTTCATTAAGGTCTACCCTAAATTCTTGCCGGATAAGCTATAGAAAGCCGCAAACAACCTATTACCTAGATAAAAGAATAAACCTCCCCTACCAATTTAAGTTAATAGTAATAATAAATAGGAAATTAAAGAAATATTAGCCTATAAGCTAGTAAGGAGAACGCTAAAGTACCGCGTTAGTTAGAAAGACTATAACCTAAATCCTACCTAGTACCCTATATAGAACTTTATTAGCAGTCCCTATAAGCTTTAAGAATTTTATGGCTGTTACCCTAATAAACTAAGACTCCTAAAGTACCTAGATAAGTAAATAAAGTGCTAGTATAGTATAGATAATAAGCTACCGGAAGAATATAAAGATAAGAACGCCCTATAGATATAGTACGGATATATAAAGCCTAAGGGCAGGCTTTACTAAGGGGGGGGATAATATTATGGCTCTAGCAGAAAATAGCAGAACTTAGCTAGCAGAACTTAGTAGAACTTATAGTTACGTAACTAGAGGACCGCGTAAAAAAACCCTACTTCGACTGGCGCTCCTCTTTTTCTCCTTTCCTTTCTCTAGCTTTAGATCCTTGTTTATAGACAATCCAATTATACAGGCTTGCATACGTCCTTCTTGCTGTGCTCGTGCCTTAATTAACTAAGTCGCTAATATATAGGGTGTGAGAAAGTATAGGCAGGTCTAACATAGAAGATTTATCTTAGCGTAAGCAGGGGTAGAGATAGAGACAATCTCGCCATACTGGACGTATTACTTTAGGTTAAAGCGCTTCTTAAATTTACCTAGCCATCTAGATAAGAATTTAGGCATTAGTTGTCTAGCGTACTTAGAGAGGAGGTGCTATAGGTCCTTCGCCTTTATCTATAGAATTTTGCTAGAGATAAGCTGCCTATAAGCCTTAAGCGCTACTACTATAAGAAGAGTATCATTTTAAGCAGCTTTTACTTGCTAGAGTAATGGCAAAAGCTTATAGAGCTAGCAGCTAGTATAGTGTTAAGATGCTTATAACAATCCTTTAGCGAGTTAGAGATAGTGGCCTAGCTAAGTTTATGCCTATATTGCTACTTAAACTAGGTAATAACTTCTTTCTACTTTAGCGGCAGCTTCTAAAAAAAGTAATAAGCATGTATAACTTGCCGTTCTGCCTTAGACATAGCCTTTAAAGGCATATTTAAGAGCGCGATATTTAAGGTAGGAGAGCCGATATATTGTACATTGGCGTAAGTAAAGATTTTTGCAGTAGGAGAATTTTTATAAGGCACTAGTATCGCCTAATCGAGTTTATCGCCTAAAAGAGTGTCGCGCTAGTAAGCTTTTACTACATAGTTTTTAAAAGCGCATTTAGTTACTACTTTTACATTTCTCTTAATATAGACTAATACGCCTAGCTAGGTTGCTATATATATATAAATAAGTATTAGAAAAGCAAGTTATAGGACCTATCGCCTATTAAGAAATATAGAGTTATTTAGGGCCTAATAGTGGTGTAAAATATAAAAAATATCGTTAACGTTTATTACTGGTTTCTCCTTTCTAGTCGCGTTAAGCTAGTACTCCTTAGTTAATAGCCCTTTAATATACTATTATAATTAGCGGGTTTTATAAATATTTGAAATTATTTTTATATATTGTTAATTTCCACTCTAGGGCCTTCTAGCCTATCCTTTTTTATATATTTTTAATAGAGCTGCCTCTAATATTTAAATTTCTAGCCAATGCTACTCTTTTTTCGCGATAAATAATTATCCAGAATCTATCTAAGAAAAAGCTTTATATTATTATTTAAGGCATTTCCAATAAGTTAAATAGGATATTGTTTAATATTCCTACAGAACCTAAAGAGTAAGCTATAGAATTTTATCTTAAATTAGAGGACCTTTACCTTGCCCATTAAACTAAAATCTCGTTTATATTATTTATTATTAAGGGTAAATAATTTTTCTTTACCACTTTAGCCCTCTTAATATCTTTACGGACTTTTTGGTAATACTTAACTAAATACTTAGGTTAAGTAGATAGACTTTTTAGTTTGTATCTATGCTTCTGCCTAGGTTTATAGCTTAGTTTTTACTTAGGTTTGCAACTAAGTTTCTACCTAGGGTTTTGCTTAAAAGTTTATATTATAAGGCTGTATATTTAATACCCTATAAATAAGAGAACTATAGTAATAATGGGGTAAGACTAGAATTCTAACGTTTAAATTAAAACGAGGTAGAGTAATTAAGTAAGCCAGATTATGGCATAAATTAGAAATTAGGGTAAGTAGAAGTATAATAGCCTTAGTAGTAATAAGGCAAAGATAGACTAATAACGCTATAAAAAACCAAAAATAGTAGGTTAATGGTGGTAAGGCTAAGTAGATAATTGTAAAAGGCGGCGGCGGGTATATTTAGCTTTATACATTTTCTTAGAGACCTAGAACGCTAGATATATCCTATATAATAGGCAAAGTAACAACTATAATTTAGTAGGATAATAGATGGCCCACTTTTAGAATTAGGAATATGGGGCTATACTAGTAATGGGTAATTGAATATGGAAATGCGTAAGGTTGAAAGTTTTAATAGGGGAAATATATCGCTTAAGGCTTAGCGTATAGGACAAGCGCTGCTTAAAACAGCAAGTAAACTACCCAAAAATGGATACCAGTGTCCTAGGACATAGAGTTACTGCAGTAAAAATATATAATATGCCCTAAACTATAGCCTAGTAACATAATAAAGGCATTAAACCAAGATATAGTTCTATTACCCCAAATTGCCGCCTTATGCTAGTATAAGAAGAGAGCCATAAGCAGTAGATTCTATTAATAGATTAACGCGGCATACTACTTTTGGTTGCTACTGTACAGCAAATAGCTAGCATTTTAGCTACTATTACGGGACACCTCCGTAACACCTTATACACGTCTATCTATTTCTACCTGTTTCTACTAACGTAGCAAGAAGAGACTAATCGCGAGATAACAATCTAATAGTAATCTGCCGGCAATCTATGGCAATCTAACAGCAATCTGCTGCATTCTGCTATATTCTGCCAAGTCTACTAAATCCTGCCAAGTTCTGCTAGGACCGCTACTTAAATCCTATTCTGCTCTGTATATATGTTAACTAAGCAACCAAACTAATAATATATACCCGTTCTTCCCATTTCCTTACCTTTTCTCCTTATATAATGTCTTAACTTCATTACACAGTTTATATATATAGCTTAATAATATATACTTTACTATATATTATCGTCGCTTGTACTCACTCTATAACACTACATTATATTAAACTATATACTCCGTCCTGCCTAAATAACATATAGAATAACCTGGAAACCCCCTTATCTATAAATAACCTACGCGCCCTATTTACTAAATAAATAAGAAGTCTCCAAGAGGCTTTTATAGACCCTGTTGCCTAATAAGAAGCTTAATATTATAAGACGGTCCAATCCCTAAGAAAGGAAGTTAAAGAGATTTATTATAACTTACTATCTACTACACCGCCGCCCCTACCTGTCCCTACTAGTATTAACCTATAAATACTGGATAAGAAGAACGCATCTAAAACTAACTCCTTAACCCCAAATTCGCCAGTTAATACCCCCAAAAAAAAGTTATCTAAACACCTCTTTAATTCTCCTACCTATTCTAGTAAGAGGAGTAAGCTATGCTCTTTCCTTAACTAACTTTAGAATAAGCTAAGCGGCAATATTAATTACTACCCTACTCTTAATAGTTAACTTTATTATGCTATAAGCCGCCTAAAAGGAGATACTGTAGATACTATGTACCTATTCCAACTAAGTATAGTAGAGGAACTAGTTACTATACTGGAAGCATTTTATAGCGATCCTAACTAAGTTGCTATATTATAAAGGAAACTAAATAAGATAATATAGGGTTCTAAGAACTTCCTATTATACTTCACTAAATTCCACCACTACGCTAAAGAGACTAAATAGAACGAACCCGCCTTAATTAATCGCCTAGTAGAATCTCTAAACCCTAAATTAAAGGCATCTCTTATAGGAGTTAAACTACTAGGTACCGTTACTGCCTACGCTAATATTATTAATGGCCTATATAATAACTTACTACGCCTTAACCTAAAATATATACCTTAATACTCTGCCCCCTAACTGCCTAAGACCCGCAAGGACTTAGACGCTATAGATATTAACACTGGGACCCTTTTCTATACCCTAAAAGGATCTGCTAAATAAGAGTAACATATTAAACACGGCCTCTATTTTAAGTGCGGAAGCGATACTTATATCTTTAGCCACTACCCCATCCCCTTTTAAAAGAATTTATAAACAGCTAATACTAGTAGCCGTTTACTATACTAATCCTCTAGTTACCGCCCCTAATCTTTATCTAGTTCCAGCCCTGTATCTAGCAAGCATTATATATAAGGATAAGGTTATAACTAATATTCTAGAGGAACCCCTTTCTGCTTGTCACTAAAAGGTATATCCTAGAGTTAAGTTGCTCTCTAGGATAGCTATATTATAGGATTTTGTTAAATGTATTAGATATTGCAAAACCTAACTCTAAGGATTATAGTATAACTATTAACTACTGTCTTTAGTAGAAAGGTTAATAGGCTAATGCTTAAGTCCTAATTAACATAGGAGCTAGCAGTATAGGATTTATTAATAAGACCTTCGCGTAAGATAATAGGTTTACCCTAATACCCCTTAACCGGCATATTAACGTATTTAGATTTAATAGTAAACGTACTATTTTAGGCCGTATTACTTATATAGCGGCCCTAAGACTCTAATACCTAAACCATAAAGAATTAATTAAACTCTTTATAACTACCCTAGGTTACCTAGTAATCCTTAGACAGCCCTAAATAAAGCTATATAAAGTAACTATTAATTAGGACAACCTTAAGCTTCTATTTACCGCCTCTTATTATAAGCAGAAGTGCTTTATAACTTACTACTTAAGCCCTAAACCAAAATCTGAAAAATCCACTAGGATTTACTAGTCTAAAATTTCCACTAACATCCACCCTATACCTAAAAAGTCCACCCAATTCTACTAACTTAAAAATTTCTACTAACGTCTACTAAGAACCCAGAAATTATACTGGACTATATAAACCAACCCTAACTACTGTACCCTAAACTAAGTAGAAGTTTAAGTTTAATATATAAAGGTACTAGAAGAATTAGTATTCTACTATAAAAAGGATACTTAAAGAACCCAAACCTAAATCTAATACTAACTCTATACCTAATACTGGACCTAAAACCAAATTTAACACTAACTCCACATCTAATACTAGATCTAACACTAAACCTAAAACCACACAAGAAACTAAGGATAATTTAAGCCTACCTAGCACCTTAGATATCTATATAATTGGAGCTACCCTATTAGCACAACTCGCTAGGACACCTAAATATATAATCTTCGCCGTTACAATAGCCAATATTAAAAAAGCCCTAGCACTAAAAAAGCACACTAACCCTGTTATAAAAGTACCAGTATGCCACTATATACACCTAGAGGTATTCTTATAAAAGGAAGCTAATAAGTTCGTAGAACACCAACTATATAACCACAAGATTATACTTAAAGAAGGAAAACAGCCAGAGTTTAGACCCCTATATAGAATGTCCCAAAATAAACTTAAAGTACTATAAAAGTACTTAGACAAGCACCTAAGTAAAGGATTTATTAGAGCAAGCTCTTCGCCTATAGCTATACCTATAATCTTTGTTAAAAAACCTAGCGGTAGTCTGTACTTCTGTGTAAACTACTAAGCTCTTAATGCTATTACCATTAAGAATTAGTACCCGCTCCCGTTAATTTAAAAGACACTAAACTAATTAAGTAAGGCTTGTTACTATACAAAACTTAACCTTATCTACGTATTTAACCGCCTCTATATTATAAAAGGAGATAAATAGCTTACTATATTCTGTACTAGGTATGGACTATTTAAATACTTAGTAACGCCGTTTAGCCTTGTAAATACCCTAAGTTTATTCTAGCACTTTATAAATAATACCCTATAACCTTACCTAGACGTTTTCTGTACTGCTTATATTAATAACATCTTAGTATACAGTAATAACCTAACTAAATATAAGAAACACGTTGACCTTATCCCAGAAGCTCTATATAAAGCTGGCCTATAGTTAGATATAAATAAATGCGAATTCTATAAAACAGAAGTCCTATACCTTAAACTCATTATTTCTATAGACAGCATATAAATAGATCTGGGGGGGATTAAAGCAATTATAAACTAGTAAGAACCTAAGAACGTTAAGGACGTAAGAGCCTTTATAGGATTTGCTAACTTCTACTAATGGTTTATTAATAACTTCTCCGCTCTAGTTTTACCCCTTATAGCTCTAACCTAAAAGAATAAAGCCTTTATCTTTAATAAGGAATGTAAAAAGGCCTTTGCCTATCTAAAAGTTATATTTACCACCGCATCTATACTCTAACACTTTAACCCAAACTAAAAGAGTATTATAGAAGCTAATTTATCTAACTACGTTACTAGAGGCATCCTGTCTTAGTATAATAAAGAAGGAGTACTACACCCTATAGCATACTTCTTAAAATAACTAAGTCTAGCTAAATATAACTACGAGATCTATAATAAGGAATTGTTGGCTATTATTAGATATTTTGAATAATAGTAACCCAAACTAGAAGGCGCTGGATTTCTAATTAAGGTCCTTAGCGACTATAAGAATCTACAGTACTTTACAACTATAAAACAGCTAAGTTAGGTTTTTTTTTTCAATCCGTTGTATTATACTACGTACAATACTACGTATGCAGCCTCTAGGCTATGGCGCTATAGTCCTATATACATGAATCCTTTTTAGACAGCTTAACATGTACTAGTAACTATGTCCTAGTAGTTTACTGCTCCCTAGTAAGATACTAGGTTGCAAACAACTATTAGGTAGTAAGAAAACAGTAGAAAATTAGTAAAAATAAGAAATCCTAACGCCTGTCCCTGTCCTTTTTGTATTTTATTTCTGTCCTTTTGCTTACTAATATCTATTTACTAGGATTCTAGTAGGAGTTACCTCCTTCTAGAGATCCTACTGCTTTTAGCCACTTTCCAGTAGCTATCCAGCTAAGTTATTATTAAGCTCGCTAGTTAGAATATCTATCTCGTTTCTAATTCTTAATTATGTACCGCCTAGGCGTTTAAGGTTAAAAACCTAATGCCCTAACCCAATATTTATAAGACATACCAGTATAGGAAGAAATACGCGCCTACTATAATTAAACCCTGCTTCGCCCTAAATTATTTAATCCTCTAGCTAAAGACCTTACAGTACACGTCCTTAAAATAACTAATTAATTAATTAAATAGATTATAATTAACGAATACCTAAATAACGAGTTTATCTAAGAGACACTTAAGCTAATTTAAGATGGCGTTAGACGCTTTAAAAAGACCTCGTTAAGTAAATATAAAGCTCGCAAAGACCGCTTATACTACCAGAACCGCCTAGTTATACCTAACCATGACGAACTTAAGCTTAAGCTCCTTAAATATGTATATAATCTACTAGTAGCTAGTTACCTAAGCCGAGGAAAAACCCTAAAACTGCTCTAATAAGAATACCATTGGCCAAATATGCATAATATAATATAAAGATATGTCTCTAGCTGCTATACCTACTAATAAGCCAAAGCTTCGCATAAGACGTATAACGGCTTTTTAAAGCCACTGTCTGTTCTAGACCGAAGATAGAAGGATATCTTAATTAACTTTGTTGTTAATCTTTCTATAAGCAAAGGCTGCATAAACATTATAGTAGTTATAGACCAACTATCTAAGATAAGACACTTAATCGCCTGCCCTAATATATTAACACCTACCGTTGCCTAACTGTTTCTAAATTATATATAGAAACTCATAGACTCCCTAAAACGATTATCTCTAATAGAGGCCGCTAGTTTATTTTAGTATTTTAGAAAAAACTAACTACCTAACTCCGCATTAAAGCACTATTGTCTATAGTATATTACTTAGAAATAGATAGTTAAACAGAACGTGTAAATGCTCTAATAGAGTAGTATATTTGGATATACGCGTTATATTTATAGGACAACTAAATGGACTGGCTTATATTTACTAAGTTTACTGCAAATAACTCCGTCTTAGAAACCACAAAGGTCTCCCTGTTCCTGGCTAATTATAGCTAGCACTCGCGAATGGGTTTTAAACCCTTTAGTAATGTTCCTTGCCTAGCTTATTAGGCCTTATAAGTTGCAGAAGGAAATAAATTTATAAAGAAGATGGAAGAACTATAAGAGTTCCTTACTAACAAAATAATATAGGCCCAGTCTATCTATAAAGCTACAGCAAATAAGAACCAAACCCTAGCACCAGCTTATCAAATTGGTGACTTTATTTGGTTAGACGTAGGAAATCTAAATATAAAATGACCTACTAAGAAACTTAATTAGAAGAACGCCGGCCCTTATAAGGTTGAAAAAGTTGTCTCTCCTTATGCCTACTAACTGAAGCTCCCTAATATAGTTAAAATCCACCCCATATTCCATACGTTAGTCCTCTACCCTACAGCCCCTATATTAGACGCCCTACCTAGATAGATTTAAGACCCTCCCCCACCAGTTAAAGTGGATAGTAAGGATAAGTACCTTATTGAAAGAGTTGATAATATTAAGTATAATAAACGGAAACGTAAATATATGTACCTTATAAAATGGAGAGGCTTTACTGAACCCTTATGGGAACCTGTTAACTCTATAGGACTTACACAAGCCGCAGAAGACTTTTATAAACTCCACCCAGAACTACCACAGCCCTATCTCACAGAAGCTTAAGTTTAAAGGGGGGGTACTATTATAGGACACCTCTATGACACCTTATACACGTCTACCTGTTTCTACCTATTTCTACTAATATAGTAAGAAGAGACTAACTGCGAGACAATAATCTAATGGCATCTGCCGGTAATCTACGGCAATCTAATAGCAATCTACCGCATTCTGCTATATTCTGCCAAGTCTACTAAATCCTGCTAAGTTCTGCTAGAACCGCTACTTAAATCCTATTCTGCTCCGTGTATGTGTTGACTAAGCAACTAAACTAACGATATATACCCTTTCTTCCCGTTTCCTTACCTTCTCTCCTTATATAACGTCTTGACTTTATTACACAGTTTATATACGTAGCTTAATAATATCTACTTTGCTATATAATATCGTCACTTATACTTACTCTGTGACAGCTACCTAGTACGCCAAATCGTAACTAGTTAGCAAGCGATAGGTATATAACTTCATTAAGCGCTATAATAACCTATAATTTAAATAGAACCGCAAGTATAACTACTAGTGTACTAAATATAAGAATCCTATACTTATTCGGACCTAGTTTAAACGTATTTAAGATATAAATTTTTAATATAGGATTCTATAAGGGATATTATTGCAGTTGCCTTAGGATGCTCTTAAAACAACCCCCAGACACCCCTTAGATAGTTATTAGTTACGTACTAAAGGCACATACCTATAGTATATAGTCTCTACAATCCCAGAGGCCTTATCTCCTTTACAATCTATCCTATTCCTATCATCGTGCCTTATAGCCTTTTATCTACAAAGTCCCCTTATATTTAAATCCTTTATACTCCTTTTAGAATAATAGTCGGCTCTAAAGAACTAGATTATTAATTTACTTATTTATTTACGTTAACTATTTCTTCCTTAAAATCTCGTGACGACCTAAACGGAAACTCTACGGATACCCTATAGAAGGCTATCGCTATAAGGTAGAAAGGCACCCTTAATAGCGGGAGATTGGAAGCATATAAGACTTTAGGTAAGACGGCCGTATAAGCCCTAGTACCTAAATATATTAGAAGCTTAAGGACTCTTATATACCTATAGTTACTAATAACATTAAGGAAAACATAGACGCCCTTTATAACAATTACAATACCGCTAAAATGTAGCCGGAACCCCTCTAGCCTAGCTTAGGCTAATTAGAAGATTAAGCGTAAAACACGACTTTAAAATCTTCCCCTAAGTTAGAAATGCTAGAAAAATATACTAATATATCTAATTAGGGACACCCTCTACTAATTAAGTTTAGTTCCTTCCTGATTAAGTTAGAATATTATATAAATTTAAGTTGTTTGCATCTATAACGTAAAAATTAAATTATTAAAATATAACTTTTATAACTATAACACCTTAATTAAGTCTTAATTTTAACTATAGTATAGCTAGTAAAGTTTAAATTTAAGCTTAAATGTACTAAAGAAGCCCTTAATAAAGTCCTTACAAAATAGTAAAGCTTCTAGGCTTCTAAAAGCCTGCTAAATATTACCGCCAATATTAGGCGAGGTGATCTTAAGTTCTACTATTATTTACACCACCTATAACCCCAACCCCCCTATCTACTCCTAAGTTAATTAATTTAATTATATATTATTATTCATTGCTTAACGTCCAATTCGGATCCCTATTGGGCCCACGCGGACTACTTCTTATTTATATATAGGGAGAAAACTCTATTTAAGAAAACCCCGTGATCCATCTCCCTACCTTTTGGAACTCGCCTGCTTAGCGCCTGCGAGTCACCGGTAGTACTCTTCTACCTTACTTTTTGACCTCCTTAGGAACCACTGCTGCCGTAATAAGCCTACAGACGCGCTAGTATCGCAAACTTTACTCTACTACTATAGAGTTATTAGGGGGCGCCTATAACTTGCCCCTTTGCCCTCTGTTACTATTTCCTTTATAACCCAGAACTGGTCTAGTACATTTTAGCTAATAAGCTACTAGGTAACCGCTTTAAGGCCTTTTTATATTAAGAGCAGTGTAGTATAGTTCTCTATACTAGCTACTAAAAGTATTGCTTCTTAGTTAGTATGTAGGGGGCATAATAGTATTACGTGTTTTAGTGTCTATCTTAGCCAGCCATATTTGTATCTTAGGCTACCTACTAGGACACCTACCTAGTAGAGCCAATCTTTTAGTCCTATTATTCCTATTCTTAAGAGTGTTGCTATTATATTTTCTACCTTTGTTAGGCCTTTTTAGAGCCCTTAAGTATTTACCCCCTATAGCGTTAACTATGCTACGGCTTAGGTTCCTCTTGCCTAAGTTAGCCTCTGTACCTTTAACTTCTATACGCCTTTCCAGCGTTGGTCTAACTAGTATTATATTATGGTGGATGGTTTTCTAGCATTTCTTTATGCTCTACTTTGGCTCCTTTCTCTCTCTTACTATTATCTTTACTAGCCTTTTACACGTCTCCCTTTCTCCTCTATATAGGCCTGGGCCCTAAAGCAGCACTATTTTTCTTCTGCTTTCTTCGCCTGTTTCTCCAATATATCTTCCCTACTTTAGGGTTGTTGGTTTATTCTCCTATAGGGCACCCTTAGGTCCCTCTATAGTTTATTTAGGCGTGTCTTAATATACTTTATAACATTAGAGTTATATTTATTTTACGCCCTTTGCATTATAGCGGCTTTAATATATAGTTATAGGGGGGGGGTATTAGCTTCCTTCTCTAGCAGTGCTGTAGCTGTTCGCTTATACCCACCTATTATACTCTAGAGGTAGGCTATTTAGACCTTTTAGAGTAGTTTAAAAAGCAATTTAAGGGGGCCTTTTTTAGTTTCTCTAATGGCCTAAACACTAGATCTATATATCATGGTTAGCCGAACAACTGCTATATATAATAGGCATAACCTCTAGAAGTATAGGCCCTATATAAAATTAACAATCCTAGATAATATAATATACTGTGTTTGGCCCTTATAGGCCGCTTATACTGTATATACGCTCTACCAGAGCTTACTATCTACCCATACTCCTAATACCCTTAGGCCCTAAACTAGTTAACCCCTAAAGCCTTAGATATAGATTATATACTAAAGATCTATAGATTAATTACGTTTTCTTATAAAGTAAATTAGCTGGTATTTCTCTAGTAAGAATTGGACTCTATATTATCTTGCCCATTCTATATAGGTATTATAGGCTTTCTTTAGTGTTCTACAATTCTCTACAGCTGTTAGCCTGTATATAATTAGGTTTATATTATTAATAAAGCCTATCCCCTAGGTCGCCCCTTCCTTAAAGGAGTTAAGTAGGTTACTTATAAAGAAGAGGAAGAGTATAGGCAAAAAGGGTAATCCTTATGGTATTTCTGTTATAACTATAATAGGGGGGCTCTGGTATCCACTAAAGACTAATAATATTTCTTTTTAGCCTATAAACTCTTAGATAAATTATATAATCCATTCTAAAAAGCCCTTTGCCCTAAGAATATATAGGAGACGCTTATAGGGTATATTATTATAGGCGCCACTAATATCTAGGCTAAGTATTAATACTATAAAGTCCCTTCGCATCGCCTATACAGATTTAATGGTGGCAGTAAGTAGCGTAAGTACTAATAGTATTAAGCGGTTCTTTCTTGCCCCTATTTAGCTTTATAGTAGTAAGGCGTATTCCTTAGCCATATCTACTATATAGTCCGCTATTACCCTTTCTAAGATTTTGCTAAGGGTGTTTTCTAAGGCAATAGGGCAGTAGCTTCCTAGGACTAAGTAATCTACTTTACCTTCTTTTTATAGGATAATCGTCGTTATAGATCTTCTAAGTTATAGGTAGTAGCCTATAGCAAAGCATACTCTGGCTATATCTATAAGCTAGGGTGCTATAAGTGGTCCACAGGTCTTTAAGGCCTTATTTAAAATCCCATCTGGTCCTAATACTATATTATTTAAAAGGCGGCTAATAGTTCTAGCTATTTCCTCTATTATTATATCGCTGTTAACCTATAGGTAAGTTACCAGTGTTTTACTTATAATGTTACTGAGGTCTGCTAGAGCTAATTAGGGGAAGAACCTTTCTATAAGGATCTTTACCTTTTTATTATTATCGTTAGTAGCCTATAATTCCCCTACTCTTTATAGGGGTAGTAGATATAGGTCTTCTACTAGGCGCCCTACCTTTTTTTTTGCCCATTTTGCTATAGCCTAAAGGCCTTTGTTATAGGGGAGGCTCAGGTTAAAAGTATACTTATTTATAAACTATCTCCAGTTATTCCTTGCTTCTTTTTTTAGGGTATTCTTTAACTAGTTTCTTATATCTTTATATTATCTCTTATCTTTAGGGTTATGGCTGCTTATATATTTCCTTTTTACTTATTATTAGCTGGCGATAAGAACCGCGCATTATATAGACCATACATATTACGCGTAGGGGCCTAGTTATAAGACTAGGCAGTGCTCTTCTAGCCCATTTTTAATTACTGCCTAGATCCTTTCTAGTCTATAGTTAATTTCCTTAGGGGTAGCTAATAAGCCTTACTTATTTAGTATTAGGTGGATTTCTTCTAGGTCTTAAAGTTGTTATTTAACTATATTAAGGAAATTGTCTATCTTAAGCTTCCTTATTACATATCTTTTGCTATTTAGTTATGCTTTAATGTCTAGATCTAGCTATATTTAGATGGGGATATAGTCTAAAGCAAGTACCTATTCTTCTTTAGGGTTGCACCTTTTGAGTCTCTAGTATAGGCCTTCGTCTATAAATATAAGGTCAATTATACTTCTGGCGGTGCCTTATTACTATATAGTTGCTCCTAGTAAGGTAGCTAGCTTAAGGCCTTAGATATCTATAGCTCTTAGTAAGCACTCTACCTATTATTTAGTAGCAACATAGATACCCCCCTATTATAGGTGGTGGAGGTTTATATCTCCTAGTAGAATAAACTCTATACCTTTAGTTTCCAGTAAGCTTATTACTAATATAATATTCTCTATTTGCGGGACCCCTTTAACCCTAGGGTTATACACATTAATAATTTATACCGGTCCCCTATATATCTAGATTGTTATAACTATAATATTTAGGTTAACTGCCTGCTATAACTATAAGGACAGGCTGATAGCCTTGCTAATTATAAAGCACACGCGTATAGCTGCTTTTGGTTTGTATAGGAGCTGGAATCCTTAGGGGCAGTATATTAATTATATGTAGGTATTGTAGTACGGTTCTTGTATAGTAAGGATATAGTGTTTTTCTGGGTCTAGACTGTCTAGTAGGGGCCTTACAAGACGGTGGTTTGTATTACCGCAGTTATATTATATAATGGATAGGTGGCGGACCCCTAGTGAGGGTCCTTCGTCTCTTCTTTATTCCTTACTTTTTCTGTTTCTACTTTCTCTAGGATATTTAGAACTTCTGTCTCTTATATCTACACCTTGGTCCCTACTTATTTTGTGTAAAGCTTTCCGTTCCCGTGTCTTGTGTTCCTATTAACGCTTCTATATCTAAATCTGTTATTGTCTCCGGTTCTTCCCTTGTTCTTACTAGTTGGCTATGTGCCCTTTGTGAGTCGGCTGCGAATGTTATGTTTGCCGCGTTAAGTCTAATTCTTGATTGTCCTGGTCTTGAGCTTGCTGTGGCTGTCTATAAGGGTCTACCTACAGGGCGTCCTCTCCCTTGTGTCCCCTATGACCCTTGTGTCCCTGTTCGGTCTGGTGATGTCGCGCGGCGTCGCTTCTGGCCCGTTAAGGCTTGGGATAATTTAATTATATAGTATTATTAATTATAAGCTCTGGAAAGTCGTATACCTTTTAGGGAAAAGTAGGATAAGAGCTATAGTGGAGATAAAGTAAATATAAGGTAATGTTTTAAGTATTAGTGCGGGACGTTATATACTTATAGAGATGCAAATAATTTAACTTTATATAATATTCTAACTTAATTAGGAAGGAACTAAACTTAATTAGTAGGGAGTATCCGCGTATTAATTAGAGGGTGTCTGCATATTAATTAGGGGGTATTTTTTTTACCGCTGCCCTAAATATATAGGAGGAAGTATCTCTTATTTAAAATCACTTAGATTAAAGTTAAGCATTATAAAGTTCCGCATTAAAGGCCTTTAGATAATAGGGCAAACTTAAGGTTAGTAAATAGCTAATTAGTTAAAATAAAGTGGCATTTTTTAGGTAGGAGACTAGTAATAGTTTAGTATTATTATTATTATTTCTTAATTAATATCTAATACGGTCCTCTTCTAAATATATATAGACTAATACCAATATATATAGGTATAAAAAACCTAAGAGGGATGTAAGAGGTAGTATAGCATATCTCTCCTTAGGTAAGCTGTTACGGACCTTATATTAGTAGTAGTACAACTACTTAGGAAGGATATAAATAGACTGGTGTAATAGGCTCGTATAAATGCTTCTAAACCAAAGCTTATAGATTGCTACCATATAAGAATACTAAGCTAAAGAGAAGGAGAAGAAGACTATTGGAGACTAATAAGATATAAGGGGTTGCTAAGGCGCTAGTAGCAAGCGAGCCAATAGCGATTTTCCATGCCGGGCATGGAAAATCCTAATTGGTTAGCTCTAGAGTATTTAAGGGGGTATTTAAAATGGCTCGTGCGTAGGAACACCAAAAGTGACGGAGAGTGCCGCTTATACGGAAAATCGTATACAAACAGCATTCTACCACATGCACTTAATTATTATTGTTGTATATTAATAGAATATCAGAATACATAAGAATGCCTTTCCTACCTGTTTTTTATACGGCGCGTCCATTAGGCAGCATTCAAATTGCACCCTCTATATACTGATTAAGCTCTTCTTCTTCATTGTATTCCTTATCGTATTCCTCCTTATCTAGCTCGTCCTCATCTACGTCAATTGCCTCCTATTGCGTACGCTAAGAGAGTAATAGTAATAAATCGCGTAAAGCCTCCCACTCAGTAATAGCCTTATCCGCTCTCTCTTTTCTTAATATAAATAGAATAGAAGCCTTATCTAACGCCTGCTTAAGCTATTCGATTTTCTAGTTTAAAGCTATAGTAGGATTTTACTAGTACTTTCTAATAGCTAGATCTAGCTTCTTCTCTGCCGCCTTATAGGCCCTTTTTAATACGTTCATCTCCTTAATAAATTCGTCCTTTACTTTCTATAGGTAAGCCTTATTACTACATACTTCCTTCCTCCTCTTAAGAGCCTCCCTCTCGGCCTTATTAAGCTCTTATTTAATCTGCTTCTAGCTCTTATAAAGCTCCTTAGCTTCTTATTTCTTAAGTTCTATAGCGGCCTTAGCAGCTAGAATTTATCTAATCTTAGAGGTAGAAATATAGTATAATTTTATAATAACCGAGTTCCATACTGCCTTCTTCTTCTTAGCCTTTGTACTGGCCATAGCCAGCTCCTTATTACGCTCTTAAAGGAGCCTAATTTCCTCTAATTAGACCTATATAGTAGCTAGGGGCTTCCTAGTGGCTAACTCTTAAATTTCTAGTATTGCAGAGGGGTAAGAAATGGTTGCTCAGTACTATATTCTGTCGCTTACTATAGAGGGCGTTCTAAGATATATTGGTAATAAAAGGAGCTATAGAGGCTCTGCTGGATTTGGCGTAGGCGTAATAGGTCTCTTAGCAGCCTAAGCACTGCGTAGTTTACTTAATATTCTCTTAGCATTAAGAGGGTAAATTCCAGTGGCCTTAAATAACTTTTTAATATACTCTAGAGTATATACTCTCTTACAAATCTGCCTATATATTTCCAGGAAATAGCCACGTATAATTCTAGTAATTCCCCTTAAAATGTACTCATCAATCTTATTAGAATAGGCCTTTTTAAGCACACCAAAGAGGCACTAATCTAGAGGCTATAGATAATATATAGAATGCGGAGGCAGGTAGAAAGGAATTATCCTTATATGCTTATAGTATTAAATAAAGTCCAAGAAGAGGTAAGAGATGTGGCTATCCATAAGCAGAAGCCTCCAGCCGGAGGGCTTGCCGGCAGCCTCTCGTTCTTTATAAATATCCTCCCAATGATCCTCTTGGCGGGTATATATATCAAAATGTCTTATCTAATAAGATGTATGGCTTTAGTCGCTCCAGCCGTTCTTAAAGACTACTATTTTACAGTCTAGCACTAAATTAAGAGCTTCTTAGGCTATATGGGTTATAATAACCTTTCCTTTAAAGATAAAATAGGAAGGAATTAATCCGCCAACGGCATTAATAGATGCAATCTCGCTCGTCCACTCTTAATTACCTAGCGTAATAGGTTGTCTAAAGGATCTACATATAACGACTTTTTACACAAGACACGGGTATGGAAAGCTCTATACAAAATAAGTAGCGACCAGGGTGCAGATACAAGAGACAGAAGTTCTGAAAATCCTAGAGAAAGTAGAAACAGAAGAAGCGAGGAACAAAGGAAAGATAAAGAACCCTTGCCAGGGGTCCGCCACCTATCCATTATACAGTATAACTGCGGCAATACAAACCACCGTCTTGTAAGGCCCTTACTAGACAGTCTAGACCTAGAGAAACACTATATCCTTGCTATATAAGAGCCGTATTATAATACCTACACACAATTAATATACTGCCCCTAAGGATTTTAGCTTTTATACAAACCAAAAGCAGCTATACGCGTATGCTTTATAATCAGCAAGGCTATTAGCCTATCCTTATAGTTATAGCAGGCAGTTAACCCAGATATTATAGTTATAACAATCCAGATATATAGGGGACTAGTATAAATCATTAATGTGTATAACCCTAGGGTTAAAGGGGTCCTATAAACAGAGAATATTATATTAGTAATAAGCTTACTAGAAACTAAAGGCACGGAGTCTATCCTATTAGGAGATATAAACCTCTACTACCTATAGTGGGGGGGTATCCATGTTGCTGCTAAATAATAGGTAGAGTGCCTACTAAGAGCTATAGATATCTAGGGCCTTAAACTAGCTACCCCCCTAGGAGCAATTATATGGCAATAAGGCACCGCCAGAAGTATAATTAATCTTATATTTATAGATGAAGGCCTATACCAGAGACTTAAAAGGTGTAACCCTAAAGAAGAATAGGTACTCGCCTTAGACTATATCCCTATCCAGATATAACTAGACCTAGATATTAAGGCGCAACTAAATAGTAAAAGATACGTAATAAGGAAGCTTAAGATAGACAGTTTCCTTAATATAGTTAAATAATAACTTTAAGACCTAGAAGAAATCCACCTAGTACTAAACAAGTAAGGCTTATTAGCTACCCCTAAGGAAATTAACTAAAGACTAGAAAGGATCCAGGTAGTAATTAAAAATAGGCTAAAAGAGCACTACCCGCTTTTAAAACTGGGCCCCTACGCGTAATATGTATGGTCCGTATAATACGCGGTTCTTATTACCAGCCAATAATAAGCAAGAAGGAAATATATAAGCAGCCACAATTTTAAAGATAAGAGATAATATAAAGACATAAGAAACCAGTTAAAGAATACCCTAAAAAAAGAAGTAAGGAATAACTAGAGATGGTTTATAAATAAGTACACTTTTAACCTAAGCCTCCCCCATAATAAGGGCCTTTAGGCTATAGTAAAATGGGTAAAGAAAAAGGTAGGGCGCTTAGTAGAAGACTTATACTTATTACTTCTATAAAGAGCAGGGGAGTTATAGGCCACTAATAACAATAATAAGGTAAAGATTTTTATAGAAAGGTTCTTCCCCTAACTAGCTCTAGCAAACCTTAGTAACATTATAGGTAAAACACCAGTAACTCGCCTATAAGTTAATAGCAATATAATAATAGAGGAAATGGCCAGAACTATTAGCCGCCTTTTAAATAATATAGTACTAGGTTTAGATGGGATACTAAACGAGGCCTTAAAGACCTATAGACTACTTATAGCACCTTAGCTTGCAGATATAGCTAGAGCGTGCTTTGCTATAGGCTACTACTTATAACTTAAAAGATCTATAACAACAGTTATCCTATAAAAAGAAGGTAAAGCAGATTACTTAATCCTAGAAAGCTACCGCCCTATTACCTTAGAAAACACCCTTAGCAAAATCTTAGAAAGGGTAGTAGCAGTCTATATAGTAGACATGGCCAAGAAACACACCTTACTACTATAAAGTTAAATAGGGGCAAGAAAGAACCGCTTAACACTATTAGCACTTATATTACTCGCCGCTACCATTAAATCTATATAGGCAATGCGAAGGGACTTTATAGTATTAATGCTTAGCCTAGATATTAGTAGTGCCTATAATAATATACCCTATAAGCGCCTCCTATATATCCTTATGGTAAAGGGCTTCCTAGAATAGATTATATAATTTATTTAAGGGTTTATAGGCCAGAAAGAAATATTACTAGTTTTTAGCAGATACCAGAGCCCCCCCATTATAGTTATAATAGGAATACCATAAAAATTACCCCTTTTACCTATACTCTTCCTTTTTTTTATAAGTAACCTACTTAATTCCTTTAAGGAAGGGGCGATATAGGGGATAGGCTTTATTAATAACACAAACCTAATTATATACAGGCCTATAGCCGCAGAGAACTGCAGAACACTAGAGAAAGCCTATAACACCTATATAGAATAGGCAAGATAATATAGAGTCCAATTCTTACCAGAGAAATACCAGCTAATCCACTTTATAAGAAAACGCAACTAATCTACAGATTTCTAGCATATAATCCGCATTTAAGGCTTTAGGGGCCAACCAGTTTAAGGCCTAAGGGTATTAGGTATATAGGTAGATAGTAAGCTTTAGTAGAGCGTATATACGCTATAAGTGGCCTATAAGGGCTAAGTATAGTATATTATAATGTCCAGGATTGTTAATTTTATATAGGGTCTATACTTCTAGAGGTCACGCCTACTATATATAGTAGTTATCTGGCTAACCATAACATATAGATCCAGTGTTTGGGCTATAGGAGAATCTAAAAAAGGTCCCCCTAAATTACTTCTTAAATTACTCTAAAAGGTCTAAATAGCCTGCCTCTAGAGTATAATAGGCGGGTATAAGCAAATAGCTATAGCACTACTTAAGAAGGAAGCTAATACCCCCCCCTATAATTATATATTAAAGCCGCTATAATATAAAGGGTGCAGAAGGAGCGTAACTTTAAGGTTATAAAGTATATTAAGACACGCCTAAACAAACTATAGAGGGACCTTAGGGTGCCCTAAAGGAGAACAAACCAATAACCTTAAAGTAGGGAAGATATGCTAGAGAAACAGGTAGAAAAAGTAGAATAAGAATAGTGCTGTGTTAGGGCCCAGGCCCATATAAAGGAGGAAGGGAGACGTATAAGAGACCAATAAAGATAATAGTAAGAGAGAGAAAGGAGCTAAAGTAGAGTATAAAAGAGTACCGGGAAACCACCCACCTAACACTAGAGAGGTATATAGGAGTTAAAGGTATAAAGGCTGTCTTAGGCAAGAGGAACCTAAGCTATAGTATAGTTAACGCTATGGGGGGTAAATACCTAAAGGCTCTAAGAAGGCCTAACAAAGGCAGAAAATATAATGGCAATACTCTTAAGAACAGGAATAATAGGACTAAAAGATTGGCTCTACTAGGTGGGTATTCTAGTAGGTAGCCTAAGGTATAAGTATAGCTAGCTAAGACAGACACTAAAACATGTAATACTGTTATGCCCCTTACACACTAACTAAGGAGTAATACTCTTAGTAGCTGGCATAGAGAACTATAATATACTGCTCTTAATATAAAAAGGTCTTAAGGCGGTTACCTAGTGGCTTATTAGCTAAAATATACTAGACCAGTTCTGGGTTGCAAAGGAAATAGTAATAGAAGGCAAAGAGGCGAGTATTAGGCGCCCCCTAACAACTCTACAGTAGTAGAGTTAATTTTATAATACTAGCGCGTCTATAGGCTTATTACGGCAGCAGTGGTTCCTAAGGAGGTTAAAAAGTAAGGTAGTAGAGCACTATAGGTGACTCGTAGGCGCTAAGTAGGCGAGTCCTAAAAGGCGGGGAGATGGATTACGGGGTTTTCTCAAATAGAGTTTTCTCCCTATATGTAAATAAGGAGTAGTCCGCGTGGGCCCAATAGGGATCCGAATCAGACGTTAAGCAATGAATAATTATTATATAACGACTTTCTTAAAGGCATAGGCATACCCCATTTAATATCCTGTTTTATCCATATTCCAGCGATCAGGTGCCTCTATATAATATTTTATATAAGTGGCCTCTAACTCATTAAAGAACCTCTTATATACTTATAAATTATTATCTGCCGTAGCTCTCTCTATTTTAAGATAGCGAGTATATTAAACTTAAAAGGATTAATGGCGCTTTAAGTATGTATCCACCTATCTTACACCGAGGTATGCCTGGCTTACATCTAGGCCGGCATCTTATAGCTGGTTTTTATATACACTAAGGGCAATCTTATAGATCCCGGCCTTCTTAAGAGGAAAGCAATGCTAAATAAGCGTTGTACAGTATCTTTTAATTACGGCCTCGAATTGGGGGCTTAATTTCTACTAGAATTAATGCGCATCTTAATAAGATTAACGTGCTCTGTTAATGCGTAAGAGAATGGTGTCGGGATAGATCTCATAAGCTACCGTAGCGCTTGAGGGGGTCTTATAGTGCCCAGATCGGTGGCCAGTAATAGCTTCCTGTATAACTACCTCCTTGGAACGCTTATGGCGTATAGAAGGCATAGGGTGTGTGTAAATTAAGGCTATATAGAGAGGTAGAAGCATCGAGTTAAATTTTGATTTTCGGTGTTGGTGGCAGAATCACTATTCTGACCAATCAGAGCTCGGCGGTGAGTCGTATGCACGAGCCATTTCAAATACCCCCTTAAATACTCTATAAGTAGTGCTTGCAGAATATGGCAGAATCTGGCAGATTGTCCAGAAATGCGGCAAATTGCCCTAGAAACGGCAATGTAGCAGGTAACGCGCTCCAGCACCGTCACAACTAGTAATGGAAGCGCAGAAGGCACTAGAACTAGTTAAGCTATAGGATAAAAAGTAGCCAAGTTATATAATAAATTATAGGGCTTATATACTTAATATACTAAGCGTACTAACATACTAAATATACTAGCGTACTAAACACCCTTCTTAAGAGTTAGGTTGTGTATTTAAAGGACTATAGTCCCTACCTTAGACGGTTCTCTCTTTATAGTAAATCTTAAAATATAACTAGAGTTAATTTATTAAGCACTTACTCTATAGTAAAGCTTATTTACCACGTTCTATCTATATACCCAGCTTATTAATAAGTTTACCATAATATCTACTATAAGGCTTTATTATATATTTACTAATGTAACCGACTACCAATACTATACCAAAACAGTACTTTATCTTATCTTATAACTCACCACCTTGTCTTTTGACATTATATATCTTACTACTCATTTTTATTACGTTGTCTACATCGGCTATTAACGGCGTCATCGTCAGCCTATTGCCACCTATCTCATGTATATATTACATCCGATTTCCATAGATTTAGAATTAAGTCGCTTATTTAATTCCTTGCGTTGCAAAGCTTATAATTAATATAGTTATAGTAAAATAATAGTTAATAAGATGCCATATAAAGTAGTAATAACTACGTTAGGAGGATTAACCTCTAGGTTTTAGGGAGATATAAGTATAATAAAAAGCGGCAACTTATAGATAGTTATAATAAATAGGCTTAGAGGAGTAATAAATTATATTAATATTAATTAAGCAGGCTTTAAAGCAAAAGTTAATAACTTTAGAACGATAAAGATTAAGATACCTTTAATTAAACTATTTTTAGGAAAGAAATTAAAGCTTAAAGGGTTTCTAATATAAAGGAGCTAAATTACCTATAGTATTATTGCGGTAATGGCAGAATACGGCAAAAAAACAGCAGATTGCGGTTATATAACTAGAGGATCTTATAAAATGTTAAGCGGCGCTACTACTCTTCTTCTTTCCTTTTCTCTAGCTTTAGATCCTTATTTATAGATAATCTAATTATATAAACTTACGCAACTATCTTACTGTGCTTATACCTTAATTAACTAAGTCGCTAATATTATCTAAAGTTTATATTACTCTTTCTTCCTAAAAAGGAACTTAAATATATTTATAAACTATAAATAGGACAGGAATATAGAATAGAACCTTAAGGATATTACTAGGGCTATAAAAATAGGATAAAATTAAAAAATATATAAATAGAATATGGACCCTAAAAATAGAATATATATAAACTAGAACCCCTAAAAAATATATAAATACTAGAAATTACCTAATACTTCTACTACTATACTAAGAAATATAGTAACTAGTAAAGCAGCTATAGGACTCTTAACCACCTCTAATAGTAAAATTGTAATTAACTTAAACTCCTAAATAGAGCTTACGGCACCTCTCCCTTTCTAACTTACTTATTTAGCGTATAGGTCTTACAACCATATTTATATATATAGGTAAGTATTGGCGGCTTGCTATAGGCGACCTTGTATGGAGTTTTCCACCCTAGTTACTTATTTGGCGTTTAATTAAGGGCATAGCTAGCAGCAAGGAAAGCTTCTAGTCTTAAAAATAGGGGTAAGGATGCTTCTAGCTATATAGATCTTAATTATTCTATAAGGGTTCTTCTAGATTATTTAGCTCCGCTATTTTGTTCCTTAATATACGGTGCTTAACATTTAAATATAATGCCCTTGTCTGCGCACTACGTCTCTAGGGTATCTTTTATTTGTCTAAATGCTTATTTATTATCGCTCCAGAAAAAGACAATATTTTAGTGCAATTGTATTTTAATTAAGCAGTAAGTTTTATAAATAGTAGGTAGGACAGCAGATTTATTCTTATTTTTAGAGGTAAACACAAAGTTAAATTTGGAATATGTATAATAGAAATGTATAATGTATCTATTGCCATTATATCCTAGTACTCTAAGGTAGATAATATTAAATACTAGCCGTTTAAATGGTTGAGTGGCTAGAAATTTATATTCTCGTCTTTAAGAGGTCTGCTATATATACTTTGCTAATAAGTAAGTTTTATATTCGATTTTAAGCGGTGCTTGTTTAATAGTTAATTCGGTCAGCTTTGCGCTAATAACGTGCTTAGGAAGCTGCTTAATAGCATTAGGTCCTGCATAGCCGAGTATTTTATGCCATCTTATAGCTATAGCTCTAATTGGTTTACGGTCTATATGGCTTAGCTAGTATCTCTTAGAGGTTAAGAATATTAATTAAGTTAAGTCTAGGGTATTCGTAAGCTCTCTGTACATTAGTGCCTAGTAGCCCCCTAGTTGTCTTATATAGTATACTATTTCGCTAGTTACTAGACGGTAGAGTAAATTTCGCCCTAAATTAAAATGGATATCGTTCTTAGTAGCTCTTAATAGCGCTATGATATTTATAAACATAGCAGGTACTAGCGCTATATAGGATAGCCTTATCTTTAACTTCCCAGTAGGTATATTAACAGTAATAGTTACTGTTCCGTAAGCCTAAATTTTCTTAAATTTTCCGCTAGTAATTAGGTAGTTATCTTCTATAGCTGGGTAGGAGAAGGCAAAGTCTTCTTTATTATTATAGACGTGGGTATCTATACCAGGGTTAAGTATTTAGGTGTTCTGGAGTTTAAAAGAAATTTAACTAGTACTAAACGCGGCAGCATAGCTAGTTGGCATAGTAGAAGCTAGGGTTTTAGAATTAAAATTAATTATAGATTTTATATTCTTCTAATTGTTCTCCTTTGCTTCCTGTCCTCTTTTTTAGATATAGTTAACGATGCGTTTAATCCAAGGTATAGATAAAATCGTTTTATCTACTTTCTTCTAGATATCTGCCCTTGGTCTCTATCCTTAAGGGCGCTTATATTTGGCAATGTAATAATAGTTATTAAATTAGTATACAAGACCACATATACATTCCTTATACTATCTTAAATTTAAATTGGAATTGCCGTTAGGATCTAAATTGGAATTGGAATTGAAATTTAAGTTGCCTTAAAGAGTTGTAAATGCAGAGTTATTAGCAGTTAAGGTAGAGGATGCTTGCTGTATGTAGTAGTGCTCCTTAAATTCCTTAATAAGGTCGATAATGGATAGGGCCTCTTCGTCGTTAGGTTCTTTTCTAATAAGGTCTACTTCTAGTGCTCCTGCGAAACTAGAAGAGATAGGCATAATAGCTCGTATAAAATCGTAGTGGGGTCTAAATCCCTGGACGTCTAGGAGCTCCAATTGCTCTGCAAGTTTATAGACATTCCTCTAGCTGTTTAACCATTTATTAATGCTTTATTTTTTATTATAGGCTTTTAGAGCCATATATTAATTAAGGATATTATGCTTTTAACCTAACGTAGTAGGGGCTAGTGCCTTCTTAAGTGCTTAAAGCCGTTTATGTACCGTGTTGAGGCCATTAATAAGTGGAAGGTAAGCTACCAATGCTAATTAAACCAGGGTTGCAAATCAATCAATAAGACTTCAATATTAAGTTAAGTTGGGTGCCAAGACTTAATCAATTCAACTAACTGAGAGTTCGCTAGCTTGGCAACTTAATTAATTTAGAGGCCCCAATTAAGTTAAGTTAATTAAAAAATATTAAAGCTTTAATATTATATAGAAAATATTACTAGAGTTTACATTAAGCAATGCTCTAAACCTTATTTTTCTTAGTCCCGCCTACCAAAAATAGTTTACCTAAGTATCGCCTATTGTTTATACCTATTATATTACCGCCTAAGTCTTAGTAGGTAAGAGTCTTATTCCTAATTCTATAATATTAATTCTACTACTACTATGGCTTCTAACATGTTAGATAATGGCTAAATAAATACTTTAGTCCTTTCTACCGCTTGTTTTAATCCTACTGTACCTACTAACCTCTAGGGCGCCTCAGATTACAGTATAATTAGCAATACTAACGCGGTAACTACCAAATTTAAACCAGAAGATTATATAGGAATTGACTAGACGCGTCTTCTTAGCTACTATACTCCTTATTTAACAACAGGCAAACGTTATAGGCCTATATGGCAGTACGGATATAATATTAAGTATGGCAAAATGGGCAAGCAGTACTAGTTATGTAAGCTCTGCCATAAGAAGAAGGCTCATATATAACACCTATATTTAGATACTGGTACCGCAAATTATTTTAGGCATATGCTAAACGAATATAATATTGGTGACTCTGCTATAGAGAAAGTAAAGCAAGGATAGTCAGTCTTTAAACAGCTACATCTTTAAGCTGATAAACCAGAGGATTAAGCCTAAATAAACACTATTATCTAAAGCTTCTATCTGGATTAATTTACTTAGCTTCTAATACAATAGATTATACGCAACAATATTCCGTTTTCTAAGCTTAAAAGCAGTATATTTTATAATTTTATGGGGTATACTAATTAAGCTATTCTAACTATACGCCTCCTACCTTCTTATTTAATAATAAGAGAGTTAATACTTGCTAAATTTAATCAATATAAGAAAGTAATTACTGCTCTACTGCATGGAGCGCCAAGCAAGATTTATCTATTATTTAATCTTTGGACATCTCGTAATTATTTATCGCTGCTTAGTAGGCTTAACTCTAAGGCCTCTATTGCATTAATTACTGATTACTATATAGGAATTGTTGTTTACTTTATAGACGGCACAAACTAGCACCATTCCTTCCTTCTAGCCCTCCCTCTATAAGAAGAGCAATATACTAGCGTTAATATAGTAGCAAACGTTAAGAACATCCTCTCTAAGTTTGGAATTAGTAAGCGGCAGGTGGACTACTTTATTACGGATAATGTGGATAATAATAATACATGCATTATTAATAAGCTCTCTATAGGCACAAATTTAATCCGCTATATTATCGCCTTTGTTATATAGGCCATATTATTAATCTAGTTACTTATATACTGCTTTTTGGCGCAGATTTAAGCGCTTTAGATAAGGAAGAAGAGAATAAAGATAAGATCCTGTATTAGATACTGGCTTGGCGGAACATTAGGCCTGTTAGCAAGCTTTGTAATATTACCTTTTGGATATTTAACTCTAAGTAACGCCTTCAAAAGCTCCTTAAGCTTTAAGATCTAGAGCTTGCATTAGTAAGCAATGACTTATCGCGAGCCAACACTAAGCTTCTTCTAATTAAGCCAGTAGAGACGCGCTAGAACTCCATAAAATTAGTAATTAAACACGCAATAAAGCTCTAAGACCCCATTAATCGCATTATTAGCGATGAAGTCCTTAAATGGATAATGTACTAGGCTAAAGTTACTAAGAACGGTATAAAAGATCCGCCTGCGAAAGTTTGTAAAGAGCCTAATATTATTAGGAACTATCTAACGGGGGATAATTAGGCTACATTAACTGAATATCTAGCCATTTTAAAGCCTCTTTAGATTACTATAAAGCGACTAGAAGGACGCCTAAAAGAAGGTCCATATAAACAATATTATATATTTCTATTACGCACTAATTAATATAGGCAAATTCGGATCTCTATAGGAGGTCCTTCCTATATTTAAGTATCTACTTAATTAATTTAAGCGCTATAAAGTGCAGTACAAACACCACCCAGAGCCTTACTTCCGCCATAATATTAATGCAGCTTGGCTAAAGCTAACCAAATACTATAAACTTACTAATTGTTCGCCTGCCTATATTACTGCCACGGTCCTCAATCTAGTATATAAATAGACTTTCGCTAATAAATACCGGACAGGTAAAAGCTAAGCCAGTTAGAAGGAAGCAGCTAAGTAAGCTGTTTATAATCTATAGCTTAAGTATAAATATCTTCTAATTAAATTAACTACTAACAGCGAACCTCTTAAACAGCGGCGCGTCTTTATATCTAAAATTAATGACTACTTTGTGGGCGGCTTTGCTCTACCTATACCTACAAATAATTACAACAAGTATAATAATTGGCTGGCCCAAGCAGGTTACCCTAAGGACGCTTAATATACTAATCCAATTTTATATTAGCAAGCTAAATTAAATAGGACTTAATATCCATAACTCGCTTATATGGCTCTTAATTTAATAACTACTCCACCAATATCGTTAAACCCTAAATGTATTTTTAGCCTTATAGGCTTACTCCTCACTGCTAATTGCGTATAACTACAATCTGATATAATTGGAGCTTTAATGGTGCTAGGGTTATGGGATTGGGAGGGCGTTATTAATATGGTAGATGGGTAGTTAAAGTGGCTGGTAAAGGAAGAGATAATATTAACAGGTGGGAAGGTAAGTTAATACCATACCAAGACTTGTAATAGACCTATATTAAGAGCCGGGTAACAGGAAGAACAGTAGGAAGTGATTTAGGCGTCACTAGGTAGGTTGTCCTATATTAACTCTATACCAAGAACTTGTAATAGTTGCTGACTACACTAGTTAAACTTAGTTAAACTAGTTGCCAAGATTTTAATATTAATTTAATCAATTTAATTAACTGACCTCTCTGCTTACAAAGCTTTTAATTCAATTAATTTGAAACCTTAGTTGAGTTGAGTTGATTAATTTGCAACCCTAAATTAAAAGATATAGTTACTAATATCGCTTATAGCCTGCTCTTTCTTCTAGTATATATATAGATCGTCCTTATACTCTGCGTAGATTTAATTATATGCAGTAAGCTAGGTCTAGTCTAGCTGTGCTATTAATATAGCTACAGGAAGTACGTTTATAGGTATAGGTTGTTTTAAAGGTTCTAGCTTTAGGAGCTTATCTTTTATCTTAAATAGGTCAATATACTGCTATACCTTATTGGTCTTAGCAGTATCTTAAATAACAAAGAACTATTAAACCTAGTTAGATGGCTAGTTAAGAATAAGGTTAATTTTAGATAAAGATTCGCTCGTATTGGTTGTTATTTTTAGAATTTTGATAGATTAGGCAGGGTCTAGGTTAGCGTCTTGGCAAACCCTTATTTTAATAATTTAATTTGTTAGTTTGTTCTGGCACGTTCTAGTATATTTGTCGAGCTTAATTGTCTGATTGTTTAATAGGTAAAGAAGTTTAAAACACTTATAAAGGTAGTAGAAGTAGTAACTTCTTAAATAAGGTAGTATTTAATTATTTAGCAGGTAATGCAAACCGGGCTTATAACTGTAAGCTTTGCAGTGCGGGAGAATTAAGTAAACGACTTAATTTTGAATGTAGCTCTAAAGGGTCTCTATATACACGAGATACGTGGCAAAGGTTAACGGCGACGCCGACAATAATTTGTAACTGTTACCTAATTGGCCACCAGGTCGACATTGCCACTTAATTGGTAATAGGTAATGAATAGGTAATAGAAATAAGTAGTAAGACATGCGATGGCAAGAGTAAGTCATAAGATAATATCTAACGTAATAGCGGTAGTCGGTTATAATATCTTTATAGATTTCTATAAGTTACCTATAGACTGTAATAAATACGATATAATTATAATTATAGTTAACCGCTTTAGCAAGCGCCTATTCTTAATTCCCTATTATAAAAATATTAATATTGAGAAGGCAGCCTAACTATCTAGCTACTATATCTACTAAATTTATAGACTATTAGATATTATTATCTCCAATTATAGGCCGTAGTTTATATTAGCCTTTTAAAACGAGTTTACCCAAATTCTAGGTATTAGGCTAAAGCTCTTTATAGTATACTACCCCTAAATAAACGGCTAGATAAAGATTATAAATTAATATTTAGACCAAAGACTTTGGCCTTTTATTAACTACTTCTAAAATAACTAGGCTAAACTGCTGCCCCTAATAAACTATGCCTAAGTAACCCTACTCTATAACTTTACTAAATTTGCCCCTATTTAACTAGAAATAGGCTACTTACCCTATATAAGGTTTAACTAGAAAATACCAGAAGGACCCTAAACTGTATATAAAAAACTATCCTATAAGGAAGCCTAGTAGTACGCTAAGCGCTTAAAAGAAGCCTAGATAGTAGCCTATATAAATCTAAATAAAAAAAAGGCTTAAAAATTAATAAAATAGTAAGCGAATAAGTATAGACACGAGCCTAACTTTATTATAGGCGATATATTCTAGGTTATAATAAAGAACTAGAAGACAAAACGGCCTAGCTATAAGCTAGACTATTAGATAGCAGGACTATATAAGGTCCTTAAGAAGATAGGCAACTTATATAAAGTAAAGCTCCCGGGTTTAATTAAGGTCTACCCTATTTTTTTACTAAATAAGTTATAAAAGGCTATAAATGACCTATTGCCTAAATAAAAGAATAAACCGCCTCTACTAATTTAAGTTAATAGCAACAATAAATAGGAAATTAAAAAAACACTAGTCTATAAACTTGTAAGGGAAACGCTAAAGTATTATATTAGTCGGAAAGGATATAGCCTAAACCCCACTTAGTACCCTATATAGAACTTTATATATAGTCCCTATAAGCTCTAAAAGTTCTATAACTATTACTCTAACAAACCTAAACCGCTAAAGTACCTAAACAGGTAGATAAAGTACTAGTATAATAAAGATAATAAGCTACTAGAAGAGTATAAAGATAAGAATACCCTATGGACGTAATGCGGATATATAAAGCCTAAGGGTAGGCTTTTTTAAAGGGGGAGGGGTAATATTACAGTACTGGTAGAATATGGTAGAAAACAGTAGATTACGGTTATATAACTAGAGGATCTTATAAAACGTTAAGCGGCGCTATTACTCTTCTCCTTTCCTTTTCTCTAGCTTTAGATCTTTATTTATAGATAATCTAATTATATAGGCTTGTGCGACCCTCTTGCCATGCCTATGCCTTAATTGATTAAGTCGCTAATAAGTATTAGATTAAGTTGCGTACGTAGGATTGTTTTTACTAGGTTAGGTATTAAAATAGTTTAAACCCTGTTTTATAGAAGTATAAGCTAACAGAGTAGCCGAAACTAATAACTTAGAAGTTTAGTATATGTTTTAAATATGGGACGGATTTGTAGGTAGACTTATATAAATATATAGGAATCCGGAATTAGTAGCTATAGCGGAACGAAAATAATATAAACTTATATAGAGATTGTTAGTAATAGACTATATAATATAGTTCTAAATATTAATAGTATAGACTAATAGAATAAAAGGACATTAATAGTATAATCCTAAAAAGGATTAAAGGTTAAAGGTTAAATAATAATAATACCTATAGAAGATATAATAACTATAAGGGAACTAATTAATTAAGTAATTAAGGTTAATAATAGGCTTTACTAGTCTAAGAGAGGCGGCAGAAGTATAGTTAAACCAGTATAGATAAATTAAGCGTTATAGTAGGTATTAAAACTATAGTATAGTAAACTAGAGCTAATAGACCTAAGCGGTACTAAAGAATCTAAAAGAGAGAATAAGAAACTATAGAAACCTAAAGGTTAAGAATTAAGTAATTAAAGGACTAAGGATTTTAGTAGTAGAAGATATTTAGGTAGACTCTATAATAAGATAAATAGTTTAAAAAAGAAGCTTATAGAAATTGTGAAAAACAGGGTTATTTCGCCAAAGACTATAAAGGTAGTTAAAATAACTACGTGGTAAAGGGTATAAGGTTAGTAGAAGCAATAATATAAATATAAGCGTGTTACGTAAGACCAAGAAGTGTTTAATTAAGCACTTCGCGTTTTATTATAATAATATATACCAAATTTATAAGGACGCTAAGTATGGCGTAAGCTATTAGCTATAAGAGCCTAAGCTAAAAGAACTTTAGGTATATAAGAGTTAAATAAAGAAAAGGATTAACTCTATAAACCAGATTAGGACCTAAGAGCTATATACAGCTAGCAGTTAGCGAAGAAAGTGTTTATAAATTAGTTCTAAATAAGGGCAATAGCGCTAAGAGATCTATTCAGCAACAGGGCTATTAGTAGTAATAATAGGTAATAAAGGCGGTTTATATTAGCGACTTAATTAATTAAGGTATAAGCACGGCAAGAGGGTCGTATAGGCCTATATAATTGGATTATCTATAAATAAGGATCTAAAGCTAGAGAAAGAAAAAGGAGAAGAGTAGTAGCACCGCTTAACGTTTTATAAGATCCTATAGTTATATAACCACAATTTACCAATTTCTGCCGTTTTCCGCCAGTACTATAATATTACTCCCCCCCCTCTCCGTAAAAAAAGCTCGCCCTTAGACTTTATATATCCGTATTACGTCTATAGGTATTCTTATCTTTATACTCTTTCGGTAGCTTATTATCTTTATTATACTAGCACTTTATCTATTTATTTATATACTTTAGCAGTTTAGGTTTGTTAGAGTAATGGCTATAAAACTTCTAAAGCTTATAGGGACTATCTATAAAGTCCTATATAGGGTACTAAGTGGGGTCTAGGTTATATCCTTTCCAACTAATATAATACTTTAGCGTTCCCCTTACAAGTTTACATGCTTATATTTCTTTAATTTCTTATTTATTATTGCTATTAACTTAAATTAGTAAGTGTTAGCGACTTAGTTAATTAAGGTATAAGCACGGAAAGAGGGACGCGCAAGCCTATATAATTGGTAGTCTATAAATAAGGATCTAAAGCTAGAGAAAGGAAAGGGAAGAACGGAAGCACCGCTTAAAGTTATATACAATTCTCCGGTTATATAACGGCACTCTATAGCAATCTGCAGCAATCTAACGGCAATATGCTAGTACCGTAACATTACCCCCCCTTCTAAAAAAGCCTGCCCTTAGGCTTTGTATATCCGTATTACACCTATAGGGCGTTCTTGTCTTTATGCTCTATAGGTAACCTATTATCCTTACTATACTAGCATTCTAGGTTCGTTAGGGTAACGGCTATGGAACTCTTATAACTTATAGGGACTACCTATAAAATTCTATATAGGGTACTAGGTAGGGTCTGGATTATATCCCTTACAACTTATGCGGTACTTTAGTGCTCCCCTTATAAGTTTATAGGCTAGTATTTCTTTAATTCCCCATTTATTATTGCCATTAACTTAAATTAGTAGGGGTGGTTTATTCTTCTGTCTAGGTAATAGGTTGTTTATAGCTTTTTGTAGCTTATCTAGTAAGAAAATAGGGTAGACCTTAATTAAATCTGGGGGCTTTACCTTATATAAGTTGCCTTTCTCCTTAAGGACCTTATACGGTCCTGCTATCTAATAGTCTAGCTTATGGCTAGGCCGTTCTGTCTTCTAGTTCTTTATTATAACCTAGACCTTATTACCTATAGTAAAGTTAGGCTCTTATCTATACTCATCTGCCTACTATTATATTAATTTCTAGGCCTTTTCTAGATTTGTATAGACTACCGTCTAAGCTTCTTTTAAGCGCTTAGCGTACTACTAGGCTTCCTTATAAAATAGTTTTTTGTATATAATCTGGAGTCTTTCTAATCTTTCCCAGTTAAAGCTTGTATAGGGTAAATAGCCTATTTCTAGCTAAATAGGTACAAACCCTATTGTCACGGCACTGTCCTGACGCATACTGTCTCGTACTGTCTCGTACTGTCTCGTACTGTCTCGTACTATTTCCTACTATTGGCTGGTCCACCACTAGCGCCTTGGCGGCTGCCCCTACTATTTATGTATAATACCTCCTTTCACCTCCTTCTCCTCTTTATACCACAATATAGTTATTTAGCCTACTTGCATTACAGCACTGTAACAGTTTGTGGTATCTCCAATTGCGCCCTATTGCGACCTTTGTTTTCTTTTTCTTCCTAATACATTATCCCTGTTTTCCCAGTGTAATTGTAACCCGGCGCGACCGATAATACTGTACTACAGTCCTAGACAACCTTAGTATAGTCCTAGACAATCTCAGCATTACAGCAAGCCTTATAGATTTTAATTGCCTTACCTAGATCCTTTAAAATAGGCGACTACAACATAGATAATACCCTATTAATAAACCTATGCAAAGCACTTGCCTACCTCTTTAATACCTCCTATACCTATATTGCCTAGGTAATTAGGAGTAGTCTAGAGTACCCTAAGGACCTTCTAGTACCTCTCTATATATATAACCTTTTTAACTAGTGTTAAGAATGGCCTCTAAGCCGTTTATAATAAAGGCCGAACTATAAAGTCCTAACTTAAAGAAGCTTAGTACAGAATTAACTCCCTTAAAACGCTTAAACTATATATACAATAATATGAACAGCAAGCCCTTATATACACTAAGACCATATAAAGTCTAAGCTCTTAGATTACTATACTTACCCAGACTATTGCTAATAAGAACACAGCTATAGGCTTCCCTCTTCTAACTGAGCCCTATAGAAAAAAGCATAAAGTAAAAGATCTAAACCCATTTAATAGTAAGGGATCACCAATTAAAAAATAAGAAAAATTTAAGATATAGGAAATGAAGATCTAAGGCGTTTTCTGGAGGGATATAAAGTGCTTTAAGAACCTAATAGACGAAGTCCTCTATATATCAGACATGCTAATAGATAAGGCCTATAACTATATTAAGCATGGCCTTAATATACTACGTATACACCTAAACAACTTAAGTAAATGGACCTTCTCCGACTGAGAGTCTATGCTTATGTATATAAGGAAGCACTATAAGACCATTAGTACAACTTAAGTAGTAAAAAAAAAGTTAGATACCTTAATCTAAGGCAAGTATAACTACTAGTCCTAGAAAGCAGAGCTTAATAAGTTAATAATTAAAGTAAATAAGACTAAGGAACAAAAAGTGAATTTACTTAAGAAGAATATTTCCTCTAAAATAAAGGACCTAGCCCTTATTCTTAGCTGTAAGATTAGCAATGCTAACTATAAAGGTTAGAGTAAGCAGATGGATATATTTGCTCACAACCTATAAAACCATGCCTACTATACTAAGCTTAATACCGCTAAGCTAAATACCGCTAGCAGCTATTAACCTACACCACCTAATAATAATACCTTAACACTAGTACTATAGAATAACCTAATGGACCTTAACACCGTTAAATTTGGCAGTAGTAGTAGTGGCCTCCCTAATAACGTCTAAAGATACCGCATAGATAACAAACTCTGTATAGTATACAGTTAACCTAACCACTAGAAAGATACTTACAACCCTAAGAGGAACCTAAATCCCCTCCTAATGCTACTATATTAACCCCCTCTAAGCCACAGCGGATTCTTTAGCAGAGGGGATAAAAATTAAGACAGTAACCACGGACGGGGATGTAGGTTTGGACACAGAAACCTACCCCTACAATTCCCTTCCCTAATACAGCCCTAGCTAATAGTCCTATACACAAACTATAGACAAGTGCTCCATGCCGCTACTAACCGTAAGACTGGCTATGTCCTTAGTAAAGTACCCCCTAGCATATATACACCCTTAGAGACTAATATGTTAGGATATACTAACTAGGACTACAGTTACCAGCCAAGCCCTATAATTTAGTTATTAAAAGACCAACCCTTAAACTAAGTCGCCTTTAAGGGTTAGAACTATATAGGGAGGAGGATAAAAGAATTAGATCTATACTACTAGATTAGTTAGATCTTATTCTAAGCTAGCTGCTACTTAACCTTAGAACAGCAAATAGTGATAAAAATACCATCCTTATTTAGACCTACCTCTCCTTACTACATAACCTACTCCTATAAGTTTTTATTAAAACAGTAAGCCTTATTAATAGCGGTAGTATAGCACTAGCGTTTATAGACAAAGACTCGCTTATAAAAAAGCATAATGTTATAATAAAAAGACTCCTAGTCCCAAAACCACTCCATCTTACTAATAGACTTCCATCCAGCTTTATTACCCACTACTTTATAGCAAAAATAATAATCAGCCACTATATAGAATCTATGCTCTTTTACATTATAAAGTTATTACCCTCTATACCAGTAATTCTTAAAATGCCCTAGCTTAAAAAGTATAACCTAAGGCTAGACTTCCCTACCCTAGAGCTTAAGTTTAACTCCAACTACTATGCCTATAACTATCTCCTATAGCACATTCCTAACTGTAACTAAGTAGTACTATATAGACGCATTGCACGGCTAACGCTTAGATATTGTCAGCTAATAGTAGAAGAGGTACCTAATACTAGTAAGCTAATACACGCAGTAAATAAAGTAGAGATTTTAGAAGACTAGACCACTGCCCTACCCCTAAGAAAATAAACATCGCTAGAATTATAAGTCCCCTATATACACCTGCTTAACCTAGGCCAGCTAATAAAATACCTAACTCTAAGTTAATTACCATATATATATATAACTGCATATATAATAGCTAAAGGTGTTATAGTTAAGACTAAAACCAGAGCAATTAAGACCTCCCCCCTATAACGCCTAACCTCACACCCGTCTCCCGCGCGTACTATATAGGGCCGCCGCCTTATTTCCGTCCCCCTGGGCCAACTAAGCCGCGCTAGCCTAGCCATAGTACTAGAAAACCAGACACGCCCCAACCTAAATAACATTAGATGCACTTATACCATTAATTTCACCCAGTTCTGTAAATAAAAAGGCGTAAAGGTAATAAGGATCTATATAGCGGAGCTAGTAAAAATAGAAAAATAAAAAGAGCACTAATAGCTGCTTAAAGAGCTGCCTATAGGCCTAATAGAAATATTAAACCTGTTAAAAAAGTCTTTCCACTAACTAGTAAAAGGCAACTATATAATAGAGGAAGCCTATAAAGCGCTACCCCCTTATTTTTATAACTTCCTTAAGATAAACCTAAAAACTAAGGCTAAGTTTCTATACTGGAAGATAGTTAACACTAATATTAAAAAATTCCTAAAAGGTAAACCAGGACTAACCCGCAAAGATATTTTATAACGCCTACTAAAGGAGTTCCGTAAATATATTAAGCATTTCCTTCCTAAAAACGCAGATAAGCTACCCTCTTATTAACCATGGGACTATAAAATTAAGATTATCCCTAGAAACTAGGCCCCATATTATAAAAATAGACTGCTCTCACCTACTAAACTTATCTATATAAAGAAATGAATTAATAAGATGCTAGATAAGGGTTTTATCTATAAATTAACCTTACTAGCTACCATACTACTCCTCCTTACTATAAAGCCTAGCGGTAGTATACAAATCTGCTATAACTACTAAGGCCTAAACACAGTTACTATTAAGAACTAGTACCTATTGCCACTAATCTGTAAGACACTTAATGCACTCTATAGTACTAAGTACTTTACTAAGCTTAATATAATTACTGCATTTAACTAGATCCAGATTATAGAAGGCCATAAATAGCTTATAGCATTTATTACCCGGTTTGGACTCTATAAAATATTAGTTACACTATTTAGTCTCTATAACGCGCCCGCTATATTCTAAAACTATATTAACTATATTTTATATAACATCCTCAACAACTACTGCACCGCGTATCTTAATAATATCCTTATCTTCTTAAAAACACGCGCTAAACATATAAAATATATAAATAAAATTATCTAGAGACTTAGTAATGCTAGACTCTAGATTAACATTAATAAGTTTAAGTTTTGTGCTACTAAAACAAAATACCTTGGCTTAATTATTTTAACTAATAGCATAACTATAGACCCTAAAAAGGTGCAGGCCCTATAAGAATAGAAGGACCCAACATCAGCTAAGGAACTATAGCAATTTCTTAGCTTCGCGAACTTTCTACTAATAATTTATTTAAGGCTATTCCAAGGTAGTTAAGCCCATAACTAGGCTACTAAAAAAGAGTATTAGCTAGTTATAGGGCCCTAATTAAGTATAGGCATTCCAGACCCTAAAAACAGCGTTTACTACAGCACCGGTTTTAGTATATTACAACTATATAAAGAAGACTGTGGTAGAAACAGACGCCTTAAACTAGGCTTTAGGTAGAGTGCTCTACCAAGCTAATAAAAGTAACAAGCTTAAGCCAGTCACATTCTTCTCTGTCAAGCACTCAGCCCCTAAATATAACTATAAAATATATAATAAGGAGCTCCTGGCAATTATTAAGGCACTAGAAAAATAGTATCCCAAACTACAAGGAACTAAGTAGCTATTTAAAATTATTATAGACTATAAAAACCTCTAAACCTTTATAATAATAAAACAACTAAACCAGTACTAAGTCCACTGGGCTAAGTTCCTTTTCCAATTTAACTTTATTATTACCTATAGGCCTAGCACTAAAGCCATAATCCTAGACGCTCTTAGCCACCTCCTAGGTGTTACACCTACTAATGCTAATAACAAACGTCTATAATACCGAGACCGCGTCGTCTTACCACTAAAGAAAGTTAACCCTACCATCCTAAAAGAACTACTAAGCAAATCCCAAGACCAGAGCATTAAAGACTTTGTCGCAGTAATAGACCCAGAGCCTAAGAAAAAAACCCTTAAGAAGCTTATTAAGAATGCCTATAAAGAGAACAAACTTACTAGGAATATATTAGCTGCGCTACACAAACAGGAAGTCCATAAAGTACGCCGTTGGCCCAAGCAGATTAGGAAGCTGCTCCGCTATAATAAATCTGAATATTTAATTATTAACGGCCTAATCTACTATAGGAATTAAGTATTTGTCCCTAATTCACCTAAACTCTAACTAGAAGTTATACACTATATACACAGTTTGGGCCCCACGGGCCACCTAGGCCAAGTTAAGACACTAGACCTCTTTAATTAAACATATTAGTGGCTAGGTATTTTACATTTACAGCTACCTTTATAAAAGACTATACTCTCTACTTCCGTATAAAGACCCCACGCTTAGCACCGCCCGGTTTCCTAAAACCACTAGAACTACTAGTCCGCCCATAGACCAATATCTCCATTAACTATATTATTAACCTACCTAAGTGCCTTTATAACGGAAAAATATATAGATATATCTTTATTATTGTTAACCACCTAATAAAGATAAGACACCTTATTCCCGTTACTAGCCTAGACACTAAGGAGCTTATTAAAGCATTCATCTATACTATCTATAAGTTACACAGCGCTTTAAATACCATTATTTCTAACAGAGGCTCTTTATTTATTTCTAATTTCTAGCGTTGCCTAAACTAGCGCCTAAAGGTAACCCTAAGCCCCAGCTCCGTATAGCACCCTAAAACAGATAGCTAAACTAAGATTATTAATATAGTAATAAACAAGTACCTACGCGCCTTTATAAGCTTTACCTAAGATAACTAGGTAGATTAGCTCCCCCCTACTAAGTTTACCATAAATAACTAGGTTAATAAAACTATAGGAATCTTACCGTTCTTTACTAACTATAGCTATAACCTACGTCTAGGCGTTAAACCAATAGGCCCCTAGCTATTAGCCCTATCTGTATATACAAAGAAGGAGTACCTATAAGCTAATACTATTGTTAACCGCTTTAAGCGCATCTTAACCCAGCTTAAAGCCCTAGCTTATATCTCCTAGCAATAATATAAAGACAACGCTAATATAAAATAAGATAAAGGTATAATATTTAAAAAGGATAATATGGTTATAATTAGCCTTAAAAACATAAAGACTAACCGGCCTAAAAGGAAGTAGGATAATAACTAGGATGGACCCTGGCCCGTCCTAGCTGCCTATAAAGGAGCAGTTATAGTTAACCTCCCAGACTATATCTGTGTTAACAAGTCTTTCTATACTTTAAAAGTCCGCCTCTAGTTCCCTAAAGAGATTCCTAGTTAAGCACGCATTAACAAAGAGGAACGTTATAATATTATAGGCAGAATAGCTAAAAGGGATAATAATGGCAATATTACAAATAAGTAGGAATTTAAAAAGATCCTTAATGTATATAATAAATAAATAGACGAGCATAGCTTAATATATTATATTAAATAGAAATATTATAATAAGAAAACCTAGGAACCTAAGAAATCCCTAAAAGGGTGCGAGCGCGCACTACTAAAGTTCTATAAATAACACCCTAAGAAGCCAGGACCCCTAGACTAGGTATAAGATAAGGGAGAGCCACGCCAAGGCCGTGGCCGACTATAAAGGTAATTTATGGTGGTTAAGATCTTATAGAACTTCAACCGCCAGTTAAAGTTGTCTAATTAGCTAGTTTTTTTTGCTAAGAAGCGCCACGCAGTAGCGGTGTGGAGTTCTGCCAACTTTGTTTATTAAGCTAACCAATTAAGATTTTCCATGCCCGGCATGGAAAATCGCTATTGGCTCAGTCAAGGGCGGTAAGCGGAAGTAACATCTTTATAGCGAAAATAAGTTACCTATTCAGTTTAGGGACCAAACCTTCTAGGGAGGGGAGTACTATCACGGCACTATCCTAACGCATACTATCTCGTACTGTCTCGTACTATCTCATACTGTATTGTACTGTTTCCTACTATTAGCTAGCCCACCACTAGCGCCTTGGCGGCTGCCCCTACTATTTGTATATAATACCCCCCTTTCACCTCCTTCTCCTCTTCATACCACAATGTAGTTATTTAGTCTACTTGCATTACAGCACTGTGACACCTATAGAGTTATAGGGTAGGGTTTCCTGAGCATAGTCTATTAGGGGTAGCAGTTTAGCCTAGTTATTTTAAAAGTAGTTAATAAAGGGCCGAAGTCTTTAGTCTAAGTATTAATTTATAATCTCCGTCTAACCGTTTGTCTGGGGATAATATACTATAAAAAGCTTTAGCCTAATGCTTAAGATTTAGGTAAACTTATTCTAGAAATCCAATATAAATTGCGGCCTGTAATTAGATATAATAGTATCTAGTAGTCTATAAATTTAATAGATATATTAGATATACAATTAGGCCGCCTCTTTAGTATTAATATTTTTATAATAAGGGATTAAGAATAGGCGCTTGCCAAAGCAGTTAACTATAACTATAGCCATATTATATCCGCTACGGTCTATAGGTAGCTTATAGAAATCTATAAAGATATACTGCTAAGGGCGCTCTGGTATTAGGAGTGGTTTTAATAGTCTTAGGGTCTTATCTTGTGGGATTATAGATCTACAGTAGCTGTCGCAGTTCCGTATATAACGGTTAATATCTATAACTATTCTAGGCTAGTAGTAGTAGTTACCAATAATCCTACAGGTCTTAATTTTTCTAGGGTAGGCTATAGAGACCTAAGCATATGCTTTGGCAATAAGCTAAGTCTATAAATTCTATTCCTTTACTACTACTAGCCGTTTCTAATACTTAAGTAATCTATTTTTAAGGGACTATAGGCTGGTAACGTTCTTTGCCTTTTTATAGTACTCCTATAGAGAAGGGGCCGTACGTTTTATCTGCAGCAATTTGTTAATAAAGTTAAGTCCTAAAGGGTTAATAGGATATATCTTGGCGCCTAAGGAGTCTATACTTAGTTCTGCCTATATTTAGGGGTTAAGGTACTCTGGTCTTAGTAGCGTCTACATTTATAGTAAGATCTTTACGGTTATCTAGTTATCTATATCCTATTTACGCCTTATAAGGGCATCCGCGTAGTTAGTGGCGCCTGGCCTATATATAATTTAGAAGTGGAACTAAGATAGGATATCTACCTAGCGCACCTGCCGTGCTGTAAGGGCTTTAGTTATTATAAAGTATTCTAAAGCCTTATAATTTAAGACTACCTAAATAGGTTTAGGGGCCCCCTCTAGCTGTACGCGCTAGTGCTAAAGGCTAGAAATAATAGCCAGTATCTCTTTGTTATGGATATGGTAATTTAGCTTAGCGTCTATTATAGTCTTTAAATAGTATACAATAGGGTGCTATTCCCTATTTGGCTGTTTCTGGGAATAAACGGCAGCTATTACACCATCTAAAGCATCCGTTTCTAACATTAAGGGCCATTCTAGGTAGAAATAGGCTAGTAGCGGAGCAGAGACTAGGCGCTTTTTAAGTTTATTAAAGGCCTTTTTATATACTACATTAAAATAGAAAGGTTAGTTCTTTCTAGTAAGGCGGTTAAAAGGCTAAGTAGTCTTACTATAGTCTTTTATAAAGCGTTGGTAGAAGTTACAGAAACCTAGAAATAACTATACCCCTTTTACGGTCCTTAGGGATTCCCACTAATTAATTATAGCCATTTTTTTAGGTCTGCCTTAATTCCGTCTATACTAATAATAAACCCTAGGTACTTAGTGCGCTTAACACTAAATTCTAATTTTTTAATATTGGCCTAAAGACCCACTTTATAGAGCCGTTATAGGACTTTATAGATATATTCCTTATATTCCAGTTCATCCTTAAAGTAAATTATAATATTATTCCGGTAGGCTATATAGAAGTTATTAAGGTAGTTAAAGAGTGCATTGTTTGTATACCGCTAGTATATAGCTAGTCCATTAGTTAGTCTAAAAGGTAGTACTTTATATTTATATAATCCGTAACAGGTTAAAAACATAATAAAATCTATAAATCTAAGGTTTATTTTAATTTAGTAAAAGGCCTAACGGATATTAAGCTTAGTAAAGATCTTAGCTCTACTTATTTAGGCCAAAGTCTTATTAAGTGATGATAGTAGGTAACGGTTCTTATAGGTTATATTATTAAGTTTGTAGTAATTAATACAGAAATAAAGTCCTCTATTTAGCTTTTTAGTAAAGAGAATAGGTAAGTTAAAAGGGGCTTAACTAGGCTTAATAAAGCCCTTATTTAGGTTATTAATAAGGTACTACTTTATAGCCTATAATTTAGCAGTAGACTGCTAATAAAGGGGGCTATAGCTAAGTATGTCTTCCTTATCCGGCTTAATCTTAATTTTATAGTCGTACGGTTAGTAAGGTGGGAGTATATTAAACACTACCTTAGAGAATACGTTCTTAAATTTCTAGTGTTAATAGGGTAGTTTATATTCTACTAGCTCCTTATCTATAAGCTCGCCTTCCTATTTACTAAGCTTATTTTTCTTTTCCTTAATTATTTAATTAATTTTATATAAGCTAGTGGTAAAGGTAATTGTATTAGGTTAGACTAAGTTCTACTAAAATCCTACGGCGCTAATATAGCAGATATTAACTAGTAGAAGGTCTATAGATTTCTTTATAGACTTTTATTAGGCCATATTTTGTAGTTTAAGGTTTATAATATTCCTTAGCTCCTATTCTATCTTCCATAAGTTATTTCTCCAGTTTATTAGTTTAGTATAACATCTAATATTCCTTATAGTTCTTTATAACTATATAGGGCCTAGGTTCCCTATGGGGAGCTTAGCTAGCTTATTGCTAATTTCTTTAATTTTTAGTACGGGTGGTATAATATAGGTAGTTTAGGGGCAGCGTAGTATGCGGATCTGTTATAGGTTAAGCTATACATCTTTTTTAAAAGCTTAGTCCCTTCGCATAGTATTAGCCTAGTAAGTAGTGTTTATCTACGGCCGTATAAGGTTTTCTATTATAATACTAATTTCTTTTATAAAGGAAGGTATTAGGGGTATAGTTTTAGGCCAGATAAGCCGTCTATTCTATATATTATGGCTTTTAAGGTCTATAATAAGAAAGGGGATATTATACTATTATTATTTATTAATATAGAGGTAGATCTGTAAAATAGTTATAATAGGTGGCCCTATTTATCCGTTATACCTATAAATAAGAATTAGTTTAGGCAGTTCTTTAAAGGGCGTATTTAAAAGGTTAGCCAGCTTTATAGCGCACTAAGTATTTATTAAGGTAAAGGCATTTACTCTAGAGTTAGCTAAAGTAAAGGTTAAAACTTAATATCTATTATAGAATAAAGTATAAGGGATAGTGTAGCTTCTTCCACTAACTAGCCAACCTAGATTAATATATAACATATTAATCCCTTTTAACCCTAGAAAGGAGTCTTCCTCTAGGGTTCCTCTTTTTCTAACTTTATACTATTCTCCTAAATTAATAGGACCTTATTTATCTTTACCGTTATTAGGCAGTCTTTTATAAAGTAGTCTTTTTAGCTATATAAAAAGTAAGCTCCTTAATTACTAAGGGCTTATTTATAGGGATTACTATATATAAGCCAAGTCTATACTAGGCCTATAGTAGGACTAGCTGCGTAACTAGCTGCTAGATTAACGGCGGGTTAAACAGTTAGTATTGCGGCAGTTACGGCCTATACTAGGGCACTATTAGCTGTTCTTATATTGCTTACGGTCTAGTTTAAAGGGTTCCTAGCTTTATACCGCTTAGCATATACCTTAATTTAATAGAGACCTTAATTAATAGCCAAGCATTAGTTTATTAGTTCCTTTAGCGTCTATATAGTGGTAAAGACTAGCAGTATAGCTCGCTATAGGTCTAAGATAAGCTTATTAGATAGGTCTAGTAGCAGATCTTTCTAGGGGATTTAGACCTGGCCGGCTAGGTGTAAAAAACGGGTCTAGAAGGCCGAAAAGGTCTCCGTTGTTTTTATATTTAGGCCTTTATAGTTAAGGTAGGCGTTCTATACCTTAAAGGGGTCCTTATAAATAGAAGATAAGTAGTTAATTATTTCTTTTTTAGAGATAAAGGGGTCTGCTAAGTCCTTAGCGTATTACAGGCGCAGGTGCGTTTAGGCGTCCCTACTAGTACGGCCAAAGATATAGGCCATTCTTGTGATGGCTCGAACCATTGAATAAATGTCTTAACGAAGACTTAAATAAATGCTTCCAAGATGAAGCGAACGAATGCTGTATTACGAAGATATTAAGCTGAGGAGCAAGAGAAGGTGGTGAGGCCACGTCCATATACATATGCTAAGTCCTAAGCGAACCCCTAACTAGGTAACGCGCCCTAGCGCCGTCACATTACCCCCCTCTTTGAAAAAGCCTGCCCTTAGGCTTTATTCTCCAGGTGCTTGTCTACCTTATATACAGTTAATTAAATTTCACCCCTTTGTAACCGACTAATTTTCTTATCTATATCTAATTCTAATTCTAATCTCTGCTGGCAGAGTCTCTATATTAATCTGTTTCTTATACGGTTATAGTAAACAGTCTGCAACCTAGTGGTTATGTGCACTATATCGTGTGTAACGTCCTTCTAATCTACATTGTTCTTGGTAAGCTGGTGACATTAATTAAGTGTAGGGCCCCGTGGGGGAGCTAGTGGATTATGGGGTAGATTAAGGACTAGGAATATTGATTACATTAATTCCAATAGCACCTATATCCATAGGCTCCGATAGTTGGTGGTTGCCGTTGTGGTTGCCGTTATTAGAGGGTTATATAGTAGAATAAGAAGATGATTGGCCAGCCAGTTGTTAGATAATTTGAATAAATTCGGAATATCTTTGCGGTAGATTAAGCTGCTGGTTAAGCCTAGTGCGAATAGTAGAACTTAGCCCGTTCCTAAATACCAATATCTTATTAGTATTTGGCTAATTCTACCTACGTGCCTCGTACAGGACGCGTTTGAATTTTGATATATAGGTCGGTACCAAATTAAGACCTTGTCGTAGAGATTGTTACGGACAGCTTAAGTACAATGTTACGACTACTTGGAGAAGAGTCGGCGGAAGCTAGTTGGTTAATACAGGCACGGTCCAGGATGGATCCGGTGGAACCATGTAACAAGGAATAGTAGCTGAGGTCATATAATGTGATCTGTGTGATCTGTGTAATCTGTGTAATCTATAACGGAGTAGATAGAGCATACGTACCTTATGGAGCGAAGGGATTTCTTAGGCGTATGGTTGTGTATTTAAAGGACCACAGTCCCTACCCAGATAGTTCTCTCTTTGTAGTAAATCTTAGAATATAATTAGAGTTAATCTGTTGGGCAACCACTCCACTAGTTGTTATTATATTATTAATTTGTTTATATTTATATACCTAGCCTAATAATAGGACCTATTGTAGTTCTTACTATAAGGTTCCGTTATATATTTACTACTATAGTTATGGTATTAAATAAGGTTAAACAATATACTACCTAAAATACTAGTTATGATGCTATTAACGGTAGCTACAACCTTAGGTATAGGAGGAGATACTAGTATAATAGAGGCGGATTCTTAGTTAATTACGTGAGGTTAGTTATAGGAAGTAGTTAATTACTTATAAAATAATAATAGGATACTTAAGGAGCGTATTAATAGAATTAGAGTAGTAAAGGTTAAGTTACCTTTAATTAAACAGTTCTTAGGAGAGAAGTTAAAACTTAAAGAATTCCTTACGTAGATGCATTTTAAGGTTATATAGGAAGGAGTAAAGTTAGCAATATTATTAGATTAAGTGGTATATGTAGGATTGTTCCTAATAAGAAGAGCACTTAAGTGGTTTAAACTATATCTTACTAAGATATAGGCTAATAGCATAACAACTACTAACTAAGATGTACGGTATATATTTGCCAGTTGAAATGGGTTTGCAGAACGGTTAACGCAGATATTTAGAGACCTGGAGGCAACAACTATAACAGAATAAAAGCTTTAGAACCTAGCACAATAAACCTTAGTAATAGAGTATATAACGCAGTTTTAAACGCTAGCTATATAGGTTAAATAGAATAATAGGGCGCTTATAGTATAGTATAAATAGGGACTTAAGGCTAAAGTCTAGGATGTAATTATCCTAATGGAAGATATGGATACTTTAAGGGAGTTAATAGATTAAGTAATAAAGATTAATAATAGGATCTATTAAAGGGAATAAGCTAAGAAAGGGTAAAATAGAGTTCTATAGTTGTATAAGGCGCAGAGTATGTATTAGCAAACATAGGGCTAAAAACTATAGAATGGCGTAGAGCTAATAGACCTAAGCGGTACTAAAGAATCTAAGAGATAGATAAAGAAACTATGGAAACCTAGAGGTTAAGGATTAAGTAATTATAGGACTAAGGAGCAGAGGCTAAACTAGGGATTTTAGTAGTAGAAGACGTTTAGGCGGACTCTATAATAAGAAAGATAGTTTAAAGATAAAGCTTATATAAATTGCAGAAAACAAGGTTATTTTGCTAGAGACTATAGAGGTAGTTAAAGTAACTATATGGTAAAGAGCACTAAGTTATTAGAGTATAATAACGCGGATATAGGGGTATTGCGCGGGACCAAGAAGCGTTTAATTAAGCACTTTGCATTTTGTTATAATAACGCATGCTAAATTTATAAAGACGCTAAGTATAGCGTAAGCTATTGGCCGTAAGAGCTAGAGTTAAGAGAATTTAAAGGAACTATAGAGTTAGATAAAGAATAGGATTAACTCTATAAGCTAGATTAAGATATTAAAGTAATATATAAATAAAGATTAGTAACAATAATAATAGAGTTAGAGTACTTATTAATTAATAGCAATAAGGAAGAAAATAAGGCTAACTAGGAGTACTTATACCTTAATAACGTAATAGAAGTAGAGACTAAAACCACTATAGAACGCGGATTAGTAATGGGCATTATAATACTATTAGATATAATATCTATCGCTTTATAAGACGAAAGGAGTAATATCTAGAGACGATTAAGCAAGCAGATGACTGCTAGTGCTAGCTTACCACTTATAAAAGGTAAAAGGCCACAGGTCTAAGATTCTTAAGAAGAGATAAGAAAGGCTTTAGATTTATAGGACATAATAAGGACAGCTTAAGAACCTATAACGGACAAAAACCAATGGGAAAGAGTAGTGACTTAGTTTAGTAATAGACGAATAAGTATAGGACGTAAGTTTAAGAACTACAAGTTTAGGGAATAAATAAGAACGTTAATAGGAAGCTAAGATTTTAAGAAATAAATAAGGACTATAGCAATTCTAGGTAAATATAGTATTCAGCCTAAAGACTAAAAGGTAGATACTAAGATTAGGAAGTAAAGTAACTTTAAAGATCTAGCTGCAAGACGTAGAAAATAAGAAACTATAGATAAGTTCCGGCAAAGAATTATTATATAGCAAGAGCAAAAGCTAGACAAAAGGTTAGCTATATTAGGTTATATAAGGGATAGAGCACCTATATAAAGAGTTACTAATAGGCCTAGTATAGGGATACCTAGAGTAAAGTGGTTAGATAAACTAGAACAAGAAGAGGATCTAGATATTCCAGTTACATTTAAAAAAAGATATACTAAAGGATATCACAACGCAGCGATAATAAGGTACTTTCTTATAGATAGACTATATACACTAACCAGTTGTATGGAAAGTAGTATAGGCAACAACATAACAACGAATAGAAAGATTTTTATATATAGCTGGACGAAAAAGTTGTCTAAAACTAACCTATTATGGAAAAACGCATAAATTATATTAAAGGAGCATTAATTATAATATTAAGGAACCTAGAAGAAGAATCTAGGGACTAGAAAAGTAAATAATAAATCTTAGTACCTATAGCAGAAATACTAGTGGTTAGATTAACTAGGTATAGGTTTAAACTTAAGGATAAAGATAAGCTAAGAGTTAACCTAAGTTACCTAGCGCATTATATACTATTGTGGATAGCTTATATGGATAACGTATATAATATGCATAGGGCACTAAAGGACAAGAACCGGAAATACTTAGTAAGAATATATTAGGCACTAGAGGAAAAGTGGTTCAGGGATGCTAAGTATATGCATAAATAGCACCTAGTAGAAGTATAAAGTTAAGGGGACCTAATACTTTAACCTAGAAGATTCCTTACGGAAGAATGCCTAGAGGGATAATAGTGGTAAGATTGCCTAGAGAATACTTATCTATGGCACGTAGAGGAAAAGAAGTAAACTAAGTATTAGCTAAAAGTGGACTAAGTATAAGTAGGATCTAGTAGCTAATAGTTAGGAAAAGGGGAGGCCTATAGAACTAGAGGGAACCAGTGGTAGAGCCTTAGACCCTTAAAGGAATTTAAGAATAATACCTAAACTTACAAGTTAAGTGGTAAAATTAGTAGTTTAAAGTGTTAATAGACAGTAGAGTAATAAGAAACTATATATTACCAGTAGTAGTAGAAAGGATAGGGTTACCACACAGATAAAAGGAGTACCTGTATCTACTTATAACAATTTTAGAAGATTAGATAGCCTATAAAGGAGGTATTATTAATCTTAAAATAGGACCTATTTAGTTAACTATTAAAGGGAGACTAGTTAGAATATCTTTTAATATCTTACTATTAGGAAAAGACAAGGCGATACTAGGAATGCCTTAGTTACAGAAATACAATCTAAAAGTTAATTAGGTTACAGGTTAGGTTAATATTAGAGATACTTAATAATATAAAGTGTAATAGCAAACCAAGCTAGTATGGTACTAAATTGGAGCGATATATAAAGAGACTAAGCGAAGCTTAAGTTATATACTAAAAAGATACCACAAGTATAGTAAAAAGTTATGGTTACTAGAAAGTGAAAAGCTGTCAAAACATACAGTATAGGACTATAAGATAGAGTTAGAAGAGGGAACTAGTCTAAAGTTCTTTCTAATCTATAAGTTTACTAAAACAGAGTTAGTGGCACTTAAGGAGTTTATCTAAAAGAACTTACGGAAGGGATATATTAGACCATTACAGTTATTAGCAGAATATCCAGTACTGTTTATCCTAAAGAAAACGGAAAACTTAGGATATATATAGACTACAGACAGTTAAACAGCATCACTAGAAAGGATAGGTATCCTTTACCCTTAATTAGCAAAATCTAAGACAGGATAGGTAATATAAAGATCTTTATAAAGGTAGATCTAAGATAGGCATACTATTAAATTAGAATTAAGGAAGGCGACAAATGGAAGGCAGCCTTTAGGTTAAAGGAAGGATTATATAAACCGTTAGTTATATAGTTCGGGCTTATAAACGCACTAGCAACGTTCTAGAAATAAATTAATAGTATATTAGGAGAACACCTCGATGAGTTTATTATAGCATACCTTAATAATATTATTATCTACTTAGAAAGTAAGAGAGAACATAGAGAATATATTAAATAGGTCTTAAAGAGACTATAAGAAGAACAGATGCTAGTAGCAATTAAGAAATACAAGTTCTTTATAAGGAAGACCAATTTTATAGGATTTATTATTAAACTAGGAAGAATTAGCATAGACCTAAAGAAAGTTAAAGCTATAGTAAATTAGCAAGAACTAGAGAACGTTACGTAGTTAAGGTTGTTCCTAGGGTTTTACAATTACTATAGGAGGTTTATAGCATAGTAGTTAAAGAGCATTAAGCTATTTACAAGGTTAACAAAAAAGGAGGAACTATAGATTTAGGGTAGAGAGTAAAAGAAGCTATTCTAAGAACTTAAAGAGTTATTTACCTAGGAACTAGTCCTTAAGATCTACTAACCAAAGTTAGAAACGGTTGTTAAGATAGATATATTAAACTTCGCACTAGAAGTATGTTTGCTATAAAAGCATTAGGACGTATAGCATCCAGTAGCGTACTATAGTTAAAAAATAATACTACTAAAACTAAACTATAATTTCTATAATAAGGAGTTGTTAGGTAAAGTTACAGCGTTAAAGGAATAGAAAGCATTCTTATAAGGCATAAAGAAATCATTTATAGTTAAAATAAACTATAAGAACCTTATAGGATTCCTAATAATAAAGGAATTTAACTAAAGACAGGTTAGATGGGCGGAAATACTTACAGAATACCATTTTAAGATTTAGTATACTAAGGGTACAGACAATGCACAAGCAGATGCTCTAAGTAGGAAAGCTAAATTATAAAGTAACAAAAAGCCGTTAGGGGCTTTATTGCGAAAGGATTAGGATAGACTAATTAGATATAATTATCCCAAGATAGCAGCAATAAGGGAAAGCCAGATCCATAAATCACTAGAGAGTAATTAGACACAAAAGATCCAAGAAGTATAGGCAGAGAATCCGGATACAGAATAGTATAAAAATAGAGAAGTAACCTATATTCCAAGGTCTATTACAAAGGAGTTTATTAAGTTATTCTATAAGGGACTAACTTAAGGGCACAGCGGAGCTATAGGCTTAGTATTAAGACTTTAAGAGGAATATATTATTTAAGGAATCTAGGGACTAGCAAGGCAAGTTATAAGAGAATATTTAAATTACCAAAGAAACAAGCTAATAAGTTATAAGCCATATAGAGGGCTATAACCTATTAAAACACTAGAAAGACCATAGGAAGTTATATTATAGGACTTTATTATTAAGTTACTAAAGTTAAAAGATCCTATTACGGGATAAGATTATAATGCGATCTTAGTAATAGTAGATAAGCTTACAAAGTGGGGATACTTTATAGCGTGCATAGAAGAAATGTTAGTAGAAGATGTCGCTAAAATCTATATTAAGGAAGTGTTTGTAAGACACGGAGCACTAAATAAGGTTATATTAGACAGAGATCCAAGATTCATAGCAGCATTCTAGAAGGTATTTTTGGCGGAATAAGGAGTTCGCGCAGTAACCTTAACGGCATATCATCCGCAGACGGACGGATAAACGGAAAGATTAAACTAGACACTAGAATAGTATCTAAGGCACTATATTAATCATGCACAGAATAATTGGGTATTATTGTTACCAGTTATATAGTTTACATATAATGCAACATCACAAGAAGAAATGGGAATATTACTATTTAAGGCGAACTACGGGTACAAGCCAAGATTATTGTTATTACCACAATAAGCAAAGAAAACAAGTAGCACAGCTAAAAAAAGAATGGAGACTTTAATAAATCTTTATGTAGACCTTAAGGAAACAGCTAAATTAGTATAAGAGCAAATAAAAAGGTACTACGACGCTAAGAGATCTAAGGGACCAGATCTTAAGGAGAGAGATAAAGTATAGCTACTATACAAAAATCTTAAGAGTCGACAACTAAGTAAAAAATTGGACTATGTTAGACTAGGACCTTTCAAAATCACGTAGAGAATTTTATCGGTTATATTTAAGTTAAACCTACTAGCCAAAATAAAAATTTACCCTATATAGTATATCGCAATGCTAGAACTAGTACACGGGAATATTAAATTACTAGTCTATAAGGCAGACACGTATAGAGGGCAAGAAGAAGATAAATAGCAAGTTTTAAAGATTATTAGTTACAAGGACGTAGATAACGAAACATAGTATAAAGTAAAGTAGATAGGCTATAGTAAGACTACCTAGAAACTACTAAGCAATCTAGAGAACACTATAGGAAAGGTACGGGAGTATTAGAAGAAAGTAGGTTAGGCAGTATTAATAAAAAAGGATCGCTAAAGAATAAGTTACCTAAGGGGGACCTAAGAGGAGCAATTACCAAGCTACTTAAAGTTGTTTCCCTTACAGGAAGAAGGTCCGTTCTTTTATTACCTAGCTTAGATAGACCCTATTAAATAAGTTTCCACTTCTTAGAACAAACCTTCTTATAGATACGTTAAAGACGTTAAAGACAAGCGTAAGCTAGACGCTAGGCTTTAAGGATACGTGCGGACTCTTCTAAGACATATTAAACCTTAAGTAGTGCGGAGGCCAGCTCACTATTAAGCTTCTTAGCGGCGGATTAAATATAAGACCTTATAATAAGTTACTTAGGGAACCTAAAGACTATTAAGAGTTATAGGACGCGCTTACTTAGCGTTAGAGATAGAGCGAACGTCATAGGACAATTAAATGTTTGCTTTAGTATACTCCGAGTAAGAGGAAGGTTATTAAGACAAAGGACTCGCCAGCGCAATATAGACTAACCCCTCTTTCGCACAATAAGAATACGGAGACGGCATTATCTCACCTAGAGACAGTATTACAGCAACGGTGCGAGACTAACGGGCTATAGAAGAAGAAGAAGATACTTTAGGTATAATAAGTAAGGATATTAACTAAATTAATTAAACAGACATTATACCTCTAGTGGACAACTTAGAGATATTAGGAATCTTTAAGGACAAAGATAAAGAGGAGGGAGATAGTGTTACGGACAGCTTAAGTACAATATTATAACTACTTAGAGAAGAGTCGGCGGAAGCTAGTTAGTTAATATAGGCACGGTCTAGGATAGATCTGGTGGAACTATATAACGAGGAATGGTAGCCGAGGTTACGTAATGTAATCTATATAATCTGTATAATCTGTGTAATCTGTAACGGAGCAGATAGAGTATACATACCTTACGGAGCAAAGGGATTTCTTAGGCGTATGGTTGTGTATTTAAAGGACCATAGTCCCTACCCAGATAGTTCTCTCTTTGTAGTAAATCTCAGAATATAATTAGAGTTAATCTGTTAGGCAACCACTCCACCAGTTGTTATTATATTGTTGATTTGTTTATATCTACATACCCAGCCCAATAATAGGACCCATCGTAGTTCTTGCTACAAGGTTCCGTTACAGAGATAGCAGTTTATCTTCCGCCTCTTAAACTTTGTTTAGGTTATTGTAGACGCGCGCTAACTGATTAAGAATTGTATTGTAATTCTATCTGTTTAACTCTTCTGCCTATCTAAGCTAAGGGAGAACTATTGCTTACATCTAACTATCAAGATTTAAGTATACGTAGTAGAACTGCGCGATTGAATCGCCAATAGCCGCATTGTTAACTTGTAGCTTTGCCTTGATTACTAGCAGCCAGGTGTTAAATTTATAGGATTATCCATCGAACTTCGCGGGATTAGAAAGGGAGGGGTTTGGACATAAGGGGGTGGTTAAGATTAGGGTAGGCGAAAATCGTTATTGATTAGATTGATACGATAAGCGATATTATATTATATCATTATCATATCGATTAATTTTTTTGATAAATCCTACTAAATAAGTGAGTAATTCTACTTATAGGGAATTCTACTAATATCTTTAGCTTTCTTACTAATTTCTACCCTCTTTATTTATACTTTTTCTTATATAAGATACTATAAAATAAAATAAAATTATAAAAAAGAGAGGAGACCTAGTAGTTAAATTTTAGTAACTTTTATCTATTCCTCGTCCTTTAGTTCCATAATCCAATCCTTACCCTCTAATACTTCCGCTGCCACTGCTATAGGCTAAGAATTTTTATTATACAATGAATATTAAGCTCTATAATCCTGCTACTTGCAATTTCTATAGTACCCACTATAGAACCCTGGAAGACTCTAATACTTAGTAAAGGGGCGAGGGCCTACTAGATGACGCGGAGTTGCTATATAAGCCTTACATGGCTAATATTAATTAGCTCTCTACCTTATATAAGTAATATAGGTTACTTACAATTATATTTAGAGATCTATAGCTCTAAACTAGAATTGCATTTATATATAAGGGCCTCCCTATCTGCACCTGCTTCTCTAATACCCTCCCTACCTAAGCCTTTATATTAATTACTAGCAAAGCTTTTACCCTTTTTTGCTTATCCTAAGAGTAGTTAGTTATATAGGTATATTATAATTTTATTTTATTTTATTTTTTTTTATCAATTGTATTATACTACGTACAATACTGCGCATGCAGCCTTAGGCTATGGCGCTATAGTTCTATATACATGAATCCTTTCTAGGCAGCTTAACATGTACTAGTAGCTATGTCCTAGTAGTTTATAAACCATTAAGGGTTTACAGCTCCTTAGTAAAATACTAAGTTGCTATAACTGCTAGGGAATAAGAAACGATAGGAAAAAAGAAACCCTAACACCTGTCCCTGTCCTTTTGCAATTTATTTCTGTCCTTTTACTCTCTAATATCTTTTTAAGAGCCTAGTAGGAGTTACCTCCTTCTAGAATCCTATGCTTTGTCTATTCTTCCATAGAGCCTTCTGAGCTAGTACTATGTACTAGTTTAGCTGCTTGAAATGTCTTACAGTCTCTGCTATTAGCAAAGTGATTCCCTTTACAATTAATGCAAAGAGGGGTAGTATGTTGATAAGGCTTGCCTGTTATTGTACAGGTAGAGCAAGAGTGGTCTTTAGATAGATGTGCAGCCGCACAAAATCTACAGGCTCTAGTAGAGTATCTATTTCCTATATGGCCAAATTTTTGGCAGCTAGTGCACTGCGTAGTAGGAGAGACTTCCAGGTATTTTACTACCTTAGTAGCTGTACCTGCAATTGAGATTTCTTTTTGCTTAAGGATTTCTTGTCTTTTTTTTTTGTTCTCTATAGTAAAAACTATAGAGCCAAATCTAGTTCGTGGATCGTGTCTTTTTATACTAGATGAGAACCATCTAGGTAGTCCTTGTATCTTTATAGGATTAAAGGTCTTAATTTCTTCTTTTAGAAGCTTAGAGCCTCTCTCTCCTAGGAAAGGTAGGGTGGGGACCCTATGGGCTATAACTTAAACCTAGGGTTCTAGTTTTTGTTCTCTTTGGAAGGTAAAGCAGTTATGCCAGATATTCTTATATTTGACTAGGAAATCTGTATTATACTCTTCTATAGTTGTAAGGAGAATATTTTGTTTTCCTTTAGTTCTAGCTATAGACGCTAGTACTGGCTTTTCTACTTGCAGTTTCGATGCAAATAGTTGATTGACTTTGTTTCGTATAGAGAAGGTATCTAGAGGTTGGTCCTTTTCGTCTGTAATTAAGACTAGCTTTCTTTCTTGTAGCTGCTTTTTCTTACTTCTAGTAGAAGTAAAACTCCTACTAGAAGGAGAAGGGGTAGAAGGTAGTGGTGGTGAGGAGGGTAAGGAGGACGAAGAAGGTAGGCCCCTCTTTAGTCTCTCTGCGTATATTTGCTTAGTAGGGGCTACCTCCTTATGGAGAGCCCTTACTTCTTCTACTAGTCCTTTTAGGACATCGTCTGCCTTTTCTTTTCCTTGTATAAAGGGATTTTCTCCTGCTAGGATACTACGTGTATAGTCCTCTAGCTGTTTAACTTGTTCCTTTTTTTCTTTTTCTTCTTCTTCTAGCCCTTTATAGGCTTGGGTTAGGCTTTCTAGGGCCTTTTGTAGGTGTTGTTCTGGAGAAAGAGGAGGAAAAGGTATAGGTATACTAGGTATGCCATCTGTAGTAGTTATTGGTTTCTTTTTTGCAGGTTTTTGGTTTTCTTTTTTAGGAGAAGTTTGAGGATGTTCTCTTTTTTCTCCTTTCTTAGATAAGCTAGGAGAAGAAAGAAAAGAAGATGAAAATAGAAATCTATTATCATTTCTTTCTATAGGGGTTTCGCCTATAGACTTGTTGTCGTCACTTGTCTCTATAGGAGGTTTCTTTTTAGGCCTACCGGGCCTTGGCATTTTGTATCTTATAGGGGGTTTCCTAGTTTTTACTACCCTTATACCCTTTCTCCTTACTAATCCTACTAGAAGATTTCTGGGGAGATTAGGCTAAAAGGTAGAAGAAAATCTAGCCTCTATATTTCGTGGTTTTGGTGTTTGGTTTTGGTGTTCCTGTCCATACTTCGCTTATAAGCTAGGACCATCCCTAAGAAGAATTTTCTGTTGGGGGAAAAGGGGGTAAAATAACAAATAAATCCACCTCTAGCTCGCTAGGCAGTAGGAATTAAGTCTTGAAAGTTGGAAAATCGATTGTTTTTGATGGTAAGATGGGTATGCGTAAGTTTTGAAGTGTGGCGCTACCTTTTGGTAAGGTTGCATGTGTAGTGAAAGGTAGGTATATTATATAGAGAGGAGAGTTACTTATAGTATAGTAATGTTACTAGAGAATCTCTTATATAGTAGGACGGGAAGTATACTAGATAATTATATTGCCTAATTTCTAGTAAAGGACGATATTAGTAGGATTTACACTTATAATCTATTAAGTTTAAACTTAGCATATATTTATATACGCCACTTACGCGCCTTTAGTGGTTACCTTTGCCTAAAATTATTTTATTTATATACCCTATACCCCTAGCCCTTAGTGTTATATAATATATCTCTTATATACCTTCCCTTATACAACTACTATATATCTTTTATTTCTCCTTTTATCCAAAATCTAGTTATTCTCTTCTAAAATTTTACTCCTATACTAACTCTTTATACACTCTATTCTTTTAACACTTAATATTCTAAGCTGCATCCTTTCCTATAATATTGTACGACGTCCTCCTAAAAATATTCTCTCCAGTTTATTACTTATAGCTAGAATTAAAAGCACTTCTCTTGTAAAGAGTAAAAGCCGCAGCCAGCGCTTTATTTGTTGTTCTTAAGACTACCACTAAAGTGGAGAAACTTTAATTTTATATAGTGCTTTAGAGCAGTAGTTCTCGTACTCGTCCTAGCTTGCTAGTTAAGTAACCTTTTTATTTAGCTCGTTTACAATATAATTATACTTATTAAGTTCTTTATACTTATCTTATAATAGCTTATTATACAATATTATCTAAAGAGAAGTAATAGGTTTCTCTAATTCTCGGTATGTTTCCTAGAGCCATTAAACCTTTAAAAGTACTATCTTCTACCACTCCTTCTTCCAAAATGTCTTAATATACTTTATATAACGATTTAGGTAAAGAATAAGTGCAGCAGTATAAAGAGGCGAGTTATTTGTTCTCTGGTAGTACTTATTAAACTTCGCCTATATATTTTTTACTTAAAGTAAGAGAGCTTTATTTAATTTAAAGAGTACTTATTATATAATATTAGCTTTAGCTTAGATAAAGTAGCTAGAAGAAGAGTTATATAAGAGAGTTCTCCATATATTTAATAAGCACATCCATTATAAAGAGTACTTGATTAAGTGTTGCATAATCCCCTTATGTCTCTAATGTTGCACAGTGGAATAGCTTTAAAATGGTATAAATTGTATAAAGAAGCTTCCAGTCTTACGGCGAGATATAATCCTCCTTAAGTGTATTATAGTTGCTCTTAATATAGTTATTAATTCCTAACTTATGCTTAAGTAAGACGCTTAGTATTTAATACTAGCTATTCCATCTTGTATAATTATTAAGTAGAACTTATTTTCTAACTAAAGTCTTAAACTCCTTTATACGACTTGCTAAGGCATAGAAGTGTACTATAACATTATAAAGCTTGCTAAGTGGGCCCATTGCTTAGAAGTCTTATTTCTGCTTAATCTCTTTCCTATAACTTTACTTCTTTCCGCTTATATTATTCCTTTTATATAACTTAATAGCCTTAAGTTTAAGAGTATCTTTAAAGAGGAAGGCCTGGATGGCGAGATTAATAGTATGCCCCTGGCAGCAGATATATTATTAAATAGGATTTTAGGTAATATGCTTATTATTAGCGAGATACTTATAGATTATATAATAGAGTGTGTAATTTATTGTAGAGTTATTAGCAATAATGGCTTTAAGCTTTTAAAGAATCCTATACTCCTATAGCACTAGAAGGAGAGTAATCCATTACTCTTTTCTGCCGTAAGTAACTACTGTATAAAGAGTAAGAAGAGCTTTTATCCGCTTTTCCTAAATATTAATAAAGTAGGCGCAAATTTTAAGGAGAAGGTAGTTGTTTAAAGAGGTCTAGATATTAATAGAAAGATAAATACTTATTAATGCTAACTGAACTTGTTTTTGTATAATATCCTTTTATAACTGGAATAACTAATTAATTATCCGGCTAACTTCTAAGTAAGTTATTATAAGATATTTATCTGATGCTTAGTTAAGAGCCTAGTAGAAAATATAGTACTCTAGCCACTTAACAGTCTGGAATAAAAGGTTTTATATAATAATTAGATTTATAAGAGCCTAGTTAATAACTTTCTTATTAAGGACCTTCTTTAGTATATAGGAATTAAAGTTGTCTGTTTTATATTTGGTTGCTACTTGCTTATAGAGCTCCTTTAACTTCTAACTTGCTAATACTGTAACAGTTCACTAGCACTACGCTGAGACACAAGAACGTCGTCTAAAAGGCTCCAAGACATAATTGACGCTACCCTCGTATGTCTCGGATACGGTCAAATATTAAGTCATAGACTACGGAGTTCTGGGTCTACTTTCATGTATTTAGTTTACTTGATTTCCATAGATTTACAATTAAGTTATTACAGTTATAAGTCCGGATTGCACTACCTGCTAAACCAGTCAATCTACTACCTTATTTACGAAGTCACTACTTCTACCACCTTTGCAAGTATCTTGAGCTTCTTTACCTACTAAACGAACGGACGGTCGCACCTGACCGACGAACGTACCCAACAGACGAACGAACTGACGAATCAAAAACGTCAAAATAAGGTTTCGCCAAGACGCTAACCTGGACCCTGCCTGACCTATTAAATTATAAAAATGACAACCAATACAGACGGACCTTATTTAAAATTCAACCTTATCCTTAAAAAGCCATCTAATTGGATGCAATAGTTCTTTATTATTTAAGATACTGCTAAAACAAATAACGTATGGCAGTACATCGACCCATTAAAAAAGAAAGACAAGCTTCCAAAGCTAGAACCTCTAAATTAACCTATACCAAGAGACGTGCTTCCTACTGCTATATTAATAGCCAAGCTAGATCCAAACCAACTTATTGCCTATAATCAACTATACGCGGAATACAAGGACGACCTCCGCGTGCACTAGAAGCAAGAGCCAGCCATAAACGATATCAGCAATTATATCGTCCGCACGACGTTAGTAGCCTACCTCCCTCTTATTAAAGACCTCGGAACGGTATATAAACGCCTCTAAGAGTTAAAGACTGTACTCGCCCCTACCACCTTAGGTTAAAAGCGCGACGTCCTAAATTAATACACGGCTCTTAAAGCCTACAACAAAAAGCAGAGCATTAAAAAATGGTTAAATAACTGGAGGAGCGTCTATAAGCTGGCAGAGGAATTAGAGCTTCCAGATATACAAGGCTTCAGGCCACACTATAATTTTGTATAAGTAATTAAACCCATCTCTTCTAGCTTTATAGGAGCACTAGAAGTAAATCTCATTTAAAAAAAATAGAAGGATAAAGAGGCCCTAGCCATAATTAACCTTATTAAGGAATTCAAGGAGCACTACCACATGCAGTAAGCATCGTCTACCTTAACTGCCAATAACTCTGTATTTGTAACCCTTTAAAACAATTCTAATTCCAATTTAGACTCCAATAGCAATTCTAATTCCAACAGCAATTTAAATTCAAGATGGAATAAGGAATGTATATGCGGTATTATACACTGGTTCAACAACTGCTATTATATCGCCAAGCACAAGCGCCCTTAAGGATAGAGACTAAGGGCAGACGTTTAGAAGAAAGTAGATAAAGCTATCTTATCTACACCTTGGATTAAACGTATCGTTAACTAAATTTAAAAAAGAGAATAGGAAGTAAAGGAGAACAATTAGAATATAAAATCCACAATTAATTTTAATTCTAAAACCCCACCTTCTACTAAACCGACTAGCTATACTGCCATATTTAGTACTGGTTAAATTTCTTTTGAACTCCAGAACACCTAGATACTTAACCCTAGTGTAGATACCCACATCTATAATAATAAAGAAGACTTTACCTTCTTATACCTAGTAGTAGAAGACGACTACCTAATTGCTGGCGGAAATTTCGTGAAAATTTAGGCCTATGGAATAGTAACCATTACCGTTAATACACCTACTAGGAAGTCAAAAATGAAGCTATCCTATATAGCACTAGTACCTACCTTTTTTGTAAATATCGTAGCACTCTTAAGAGCTACTGATAATGATATCTATTTCAACTTAGAACGAAATGTGCTATACCATCTAGTAACTGGTAAAACAGTCTACTATGCGAAATAACTAGGGGGCTATTGGGCACTGATGTACAGAGAGCCTAAAAATACCCTAGACTTAATAACTTAATCAACCTTCTTAATAGGAAGATTTTAACTAAGCTAAATGGCCCATAAACCAATTGGAGCCACAGCTATAAGATGGTATAAGATACTTAGCTATATAGAACCTAATGCTATTGCATAGCTTCCTAAGTATATTATTGGCGTAGAGCTAACCGAATTTAAAACTAACGAACGAGCACCGCTTAAAATTAAATATAAAGTTTGCTTATTAGCAAAGCACATGCAGCAGATCTCTTAAAGACGAGAATACGGATTTCCAGCCACTTAACCATTTGAATAGCTATACAAATTTTAATTATTTAACACAACTTTTCTTATTTTAGTTTAATTCATATTGGGTAAATCTTATTACAAAAGTATAATATAAATTAGAGCTTCCATTTGTGGACTAGCATTTAATATTATCTACCTTGGAGTACCAGGGTACAACGGCGATAAATATACTATGTACTTCTATTGCACGTATTCCAAATTTAACTTTGTGTTTACCTCTAAGAATAAGGACAAAGCTACCGTCCTACCTACCATTTGTAAGACTTACCGCTTAATTAAGACATAATTCTACTAAGACGTTATCTTCTTCTAGAGTAATAACGAATAAGCATTTAGATAAACGGAAGACACCCTATAAGTATAGTATGCAGATAAGGGCATTACCTTTAAATGCCAAGCACTGTATACTAAGGAATAAAATGGCGGAGCTAAATGATTGGGAAGAACCCTTATGGAACGATTAAGATCTATGCAGCTAGAAGCATCCTTACCCCCATCTCTAGGACCAAAAGCTTTCCTTGCTGCTGGCTATACACTTAATTAAACACTAAATAAGCAGCTAGGGTGGAAAACTCCGTACGAGGTTGCCTATGGCAAGCTGCCATTACTTACCTATATACACGAATACGGTTATAAGACCTATATACTAAACAAACAAGTTAGAAAGGGAGACAAGCTAGCTCCTTATATATTAATTGGACACCTAGTTGGCTATAATTTAACAAATATCTATTAAATTTGGATTTTAAGCCTTTACAAAGTCATTTAAACCAGAGACGTTATATTTAACGAGACCTTATTCTATAACCCCAAGGGTTAAAACATTGATTACCTACTTAGGGAAGCATTGGAAGACACTATTTAGGCAATTAGTCTACCAGAACCTCTCTATAAGGACGAATCTAAGGATGAATCTATCTTATATAGACCTACCTTAAATGCAGATCAAATAACTATATTAAACGACTTAGTAGAGCTTCCTATAAAGGATATTAAACAGCTACTAACACCTAGCAGAACGGTATCTCCGGATCTGCTAGAAACAAATACTACACCAGGAGGACTTTAAGACGATATCTTAGATATAATTAAAACAGGTTCTACCCAGCCAAGCAGTTTACTAGAACCGTTAAATATAGCTCCACAAGCTAATGAGGTCTCGGCCGGTCCTTCTGCCAACCTTGTCCTACCAGAAGGTTCCAAACAAATTTAACATCAAGCATATGCAGTAGCACTAGCCAATATACCTACCCTATTTGGTTACTACGCTGGCTTTACCATAGAACTAGTAAAGGATATTAACCGAACTAGATCCTCCTTATATTAAAATAATCTTCCTCCTAAACCAAGGAACCTTAAAGAGCTAAGAAAGCACCCTTTAACTACTAGCTTTTAAAAGGCTATAGAAAAAGAATACAACGACCTAAAACGCTAAGGGATATTCGAGACTATACCAAAAGAAGAAGCATATAACGAGCAGATTCTTCCACTAAAATAGGTCTTTAAATATAAGTTTAATAGCAACGACTACCTATAAAAGCTAAAGGCTTGACTGTGTGTCCGCGAAGACCTATAGATTACTAAGAAAGAGACCTATACAGCAACCCTAGCTGCTCGAATATTCCGTGCCCTTATGGCTATAGCAGCTGCATTTGATTTGGAGATTTAATAGTATAACACTATAAACGCATTTACAAATGCAAGACTAGACAAGCTAGTATACTATTACTGCCCAGAAGGCTTTAATTAAAATGGACATATCTTAAAGCTACTTATAGCGCTATACGGATTAAAGGTCTCACCACTACTTTAGTATAAAGAGCTTACAAATACACTGGCCAAATTTAGGTTAAAGCCTGTCTTAGGTATTAACTGCCTTTACACTAATAGATAACTTATTACCTTCTTCTACGTAGACGATATTGCCGTTCTATTTGCTAAAAAGGACCTTTAAAGACTAGAAGAATTTGAAGCTAAACTTCTACATTAATATAAGATCCGTGCACTAGGAGACCTATAATAGTTCCTAGAAATTTAAATGAAACGAGATTATACAAGCAGAAAGCTCTGGCTCTGCTAAGATTCCTATATTAAAAAGATAGCCAGTTGGTTTAAGATCGAACTAAAAAGGTTCCCTAAAACACTACTACCTAACAAACTGATTCCGTCCGACCAGCAGATAAACCCTTAAAGAACACTAGCCTATTAGCAACAAGTCGGTTCTCTTACGCACCTCGCCATATTTAGAAGACCTAATATTACGAAGACGCATTTAAAGCTAGCCAAATTTCTCACCAATCTAAATTAAAAGTACCTTAATGTATTAAATTAAGCTATCGCCTATTGCCTTGGAATAAAATCTATAGCTATTAAATACTCTAGCAAAGTATTTAGAGCTTACGTCTACTTTAGAAACCCTAAAGGAGAATACGTTACCTTTTATAGAGCATCTAATATAGTATTTGCGGACCATAAAGACACCAGACGGAGCTCTTAAGGATACCTTTTTATACTATTTAGAGGACTGATTAATTGGAAGGCAACCCTATAAAGATTAGTAACTCGTTCAACTACCAAAGCGGAGCTTCTCTCCCTGTCTACGGCTGCTGTTAAGATTATCTGGTGGCAGCGTTTCTTTAAGGCAATCAGCTTTAATTTAGAATGCGAATTTACCCTACTATATAACAATATATAGATGATACAACTCCTAAGACAGGATACACTAAAGCTTAACACTAAGCTATAATATATCAACGTATATCAGCACTGGCTTAGACAGGAAGTCCAAGACAAAAAGATTAACGTACGATGGGTCCCTATAGATAAGATGCCTACTAATGGTCTTACCAAGATCCTACCCTATTAAAGGCACAAGGCATGGATAAAGCAATTAAATTTGGTAGATATTTAACATTGAATTGCTACATCATCAAACAAAGACTCTTAAGCATTACCCTATCTCTCTATCTTTATTTATTTTCTATAGCTTTGACTACACCATTAAATCTGGGGGGTGTGTAACAGTTCACTAGTACTACGCTAAGACACAAGAACGTCGCCTAAAAGGCTCTAAGATATGATCGAGGCTACCCTCGTATGTCTCGGATACGGTTAAATATTAAGTCATAAACTACGGAGTTCCGGGTCTACTTTCATGTATTTAGTTCACTTGATTTCCATAGATTTACAATTAAGTTGCTTATTCAATTCCCACACTGCACTGTTACAAATACTTTTATACAACTTTATATTGTCTTAACAGTAATTCCATACTTTAACTTTAGGTGTTTATAAGGAAGTATCTTTTTATTACTGCGTTATAATAGCCTTTTATCTCTTATACCGTTGTTAGGCGTACAAATATAGCTTGTGCGCGATTTTAAGAATATTAAAACCTCTACCACCAAAATATTGCGGCAGAATCGCTGACCGCCTATAAATAAGCGAGTTTAACTAATTAAGCTTAGGCTATAACTCTACGCGCGATTTTAAAGGGGCAAGGGATATATTATTCTATAAACTTAGTAGGGATCCTTTAATTTTTTTAATTTTTTTAATTTTTTATATCCGTTGTATTATACTATGTACAATACTGCGCATGCAGCCTCTAGGCTATGGCGCTATAGTTCTATATACATGAATCCTTTCTAGGCAGCTTAACATGTACTAGTAGCTAAGTGGAC